>Ga0206827_1030_pt1 | contig 37099 bp, 36 predicted proteins | sample Alteio_BWOrgCont_77_FD_152852 | JGI IMG/M metagenome (GOLD analysis project Ga0206827, IMG submission 152852) | Enriched cells from forest soil in Barre Woods Harvard Forest LTER site, Petersham, Massachusetts, United States -... | ecosystem: Environmental > Terrestrial > Soil > Temperate forest >...
GTAAGCAGGTATAAGCGCTTTTTTTTCTCCACCGCTTAGTTTAGATACGTATGTGTATTGCATCTCCGGTGGGAACTGAAACATCTGCAAAAGCTGTGATGGCAATAGTTTTGAGCCATCTCCCATGGGAATATAATCGCCTACTTCTTTCACTACTTCAATAACTCGCTTATCATCTTTCATGAGCATGCCTTTTTGTGAATAATAGCCAAACACAATGGTTTCACCTACATTCACCTTGCCGGAATCAGCTTGTTCAAGTCCCGTTATAATATTTAAGAAAGTCGTTTTCCCTGCTCCATTTTTTCCGGCTATCCCAATGCGTTCGCCTTTTTTGAATGTATAATCAAAACCCTTGAGAATTACTTTTTCTCCATAGTTCTTGGATATTTTCTTTAGCTCAAGAATTTTTCCGCCAATGCGGCTCATCTTAACACTGAGTTTTAATTCCTCTTCTTTCCTTCGTCCTGAAAGGGATTCATTCAACTTGTTAAACTGATCTACCCTTGCTTTCGATTTGGTAGTTCTTGCCTTTGGCATTTTACGCACCCATTCCAACTCGCGCCTGAAAAGGTTCCGCGCCCTGTCATATTCCTGGCCTTCATTAAATTCCCGTTCTGCTTTTTTCTCAATAAAATATTCGTAATTACCCCGGTAGCGATAGAGTTGTTCGTTTTCTAATTCAAGGATGTCCGTACATACATTGTCAAGGAAATACCTATCATGCGTAACCAAAAGCAAGGAAACATCATTGCGGATAAAATAATTTTCAAGCCATTCAATCATGTCAAGGTCCAAATGGTTAGTTGGCTCATCCATAATCAAAAGCTCGGGCTCTTCAATAAGTACACGGGCAAGGGCAAGGCGTTTGCGCTCACCACCCGACAGTGAGCTTACCTTCTGTTCCAAATGATGGATATTGAGTGATGAAAGTATTTGTTTCACCTTGGTTTCATAGTTCCAGGCATCTTGGGCCTCTACCATTTCAATGGCTTCTCCCAATAGCAGTTGATTTTCCTCTGAAGGATTTTCTTCTTGTTTTTCCAATGCAATTTCATAAGCGCTGATAGCTTTTTGCATATCATTCTCCGAATGGAAGAGTGCACGGTAAACTGTATCATCAGGATTAAAAGCAGGTTCCTGCTCTAAGAATGATACTGCAATATCATTGCGGAAAACCACATTGCCTTTGTCGGCTATATCGCCTCCGCGTAAAATGTTTAGCAGCGTTGATTTTCCCGCTCCGTTCCTTGCTACAAGGGCTACGCGCTGACCCTGTTCAATTCCAAAGCTGATGCCCGAAAACAATTGTTTGTCGCCATAAGCCTTGAAAAGATTTTCTACTGATAAAAGATTCATTCTGCAAAGGTAGTAGAACTAATGCTTATTCAGGTATTCTACGCTACTATAACATCCATCACCTGAGATATTGAGCTTTGTAACAGAGGAATAATCAACCGGAATTTTAAAAGCATTCTTTAGTGGAATTTCCAAAATCCTTGCAACAAAGCACCTAATTACTCCTGCGTGGGTGACAACGGCGACTTTTTGAGAAGACTCTTTTAATAGTCCATCTATAAAATCATTCACCCGGTTATTCAGTTCAATAAAATTCTCTCCATTAGGGACTTTTACATTTACAAAGTCCTGCATCCAATGGTTTAATTCTTCCTGATTTATATCATCCCACTTTTTCATTTCCAAATCGCCAAAGTTTAGTTCTAATAAACGTTCATCTGTCTTCGGGTTATTCGCTATTAATGCAGATAGTTTTTGGCAACGGCTTAGCGGACTTGAATAAACTGCATCAAACTTTTCAGGAAGATCTCGAAGTAATTTTTGAGCTTCAGTTTGGAATGAATCTGCTAAAGGAATATCGCTTTGCCCGTAGCAAATACCTTTTTCAATTTTGGGTGTAGTATGGCGGATTAAATAAACTTCCATAGAACGAGAACACTTAAATAGAAAATAATTTCGCAAATTTGTTGGGTTGCACCTAGGCAATCACCTGTATACCCTCCAATCCACTTTTTGAAAAATCTACCTAATAGTATTTTAGTAATGAAGACAGGAATCACTAAAAGAAGCACCCAATAGTTTTTAAGAAACATCCCCATAAATAAAAGCGGTGCTATTCCAAAAAAGGCTGCCACCATAAGTTGTGATGGAGTTAATTTTGTCGCCAATGGTTTTGATTTACTTTCATCGTCTTCTCTTGCATATTGATGCGTATATAAAAATGTAATAGCTGAAAAGCGGCTCAGGCTATGGGCTGCAATCAATACAAGTACAAAAGTTAAAATATTTTGGGAGATATAAGAAAGGCATAAAAATTTTAATCCTAATGCAAGTATCAGCCCAATTGCACCAAATGCTCCCACCCGTGAATCTTTCATAATGAGCAATATTTTTTCCTTGGTCCATCCTCCGCCGAATCCGTCGCATACATCTGCTAGGCCGTCTTCATGGAATGCTCCGGTAATTAAAATAGAAGCCATCATGCTCAATAAAATGCAAACAGGTATTGGCAAAATATAGGATGAAAGCCAAAACACAAGCGCAGAGCTTCCACCTGCAATCCACCCCATTAAGGGAAAATATTTGGCAGATTTATTTAGGTATTCTTCAGAATGGTCCACCCATTTGGGGCAAGGTATGCGGGTGAAAAACATAATAGCTGTGAAGAAAACGCGAATCTCTTTCTTCATGTTAATCTTTGTTCGATACTCCGGCACTTTCAAAACTTGCCATTTCATTTAGAAAGCTAACGGCAGCTTTAATTATGGGGTAAGCGATTGCTGCTCCTGTACCTTCGCCCAGGCGCATATTTAAATTGAGAAGAGAGGAAACATTCAAATGCTTTAACATTTTGGCGTGCCCATTCTCATCAGACTGGTGGCAGAAAACAGCGTAATCCATAATATTCGGATTGATGTTATACGCCACAAGAAATGCAGATGTAGAAATAAAACCATCTACCAAAATGAGCATTTTATTTTCTGCTGCTTGTAGCATTGCGCCACAAATATGTGCTATTTCAAAGCCTCCGTATGTGGCTAATGCTTGTAGTGCTGTAGCAGGCTTGCCATGTTTCTTTATGGAGGCAGAAAGTATTTCAATTTTTTGTTTCAAGCCTTTTTCATCAAGTCCTGTGCCTTTGCCAACACATTCTTCTATAGGTATGTTGCACAGCATGCTCATCAGCACACTTGCTGATGATGTATTACCTATTCCCATTTCTCCAAAGCCTATTACGTTACTTCCGCTTTTATGAATTTCATTTACAATATTTGCACCGCTATTAATAGCCTTATTAGCTTCTTCCAAAGTCATGGCAGGCTCTTGCAGGAAGCTCTTGGTGCCCATTCCAATTTTGGAGTTTATAATATTTATTCCCGGAGGGAATTTAAAATTTACTCCTGCATCCACTACTTTTATATCTATATTATTTTGCTTGCAAAATACATTTATAGCAGCGCCACCACCCACAAAATTCATTACCATTTGGAAGGTAACTTCTTGTGGATATGCACTCACTCCTTCTTTAGCTATGCCGTGGTCGGCAGCAAATACAACTATGTGCGGATTCTTTAATTTAGGAAAGAGAGAGTTTTGTATAAGCCCGATTTTCAAAGCCAATTTTTCTAATTGTCCTAAAGCGCCAAGTGGTTTTGTTTTAAAATCTATTTTATGCTGCAGGTCTGCTTCCAGAGCCTTTGATACAGGTTCTATATGAAAGGACTTCATGGGCTCTGCCTTATACTTTTCATAAAAGGTGACCTCAGGTAAAAATTTTCTTTTATCCCAATTTAATATCTCGAGTTCGGGCTTATCTAAAAATTCTTCTACATAGCCAAGACACAAATACGCCACCAATTGATTATCGGGAGGGGCATTGAGTATCTGCTTTACTTTTTCAGGCTCCAGAATGCTTACCCATCCTATTCCCACATTATAGGCTCTTGCTGTGAGCCACATGTTTTGTATTGCACAAACTACACTATATAGTCCCACTTCCTTCATCGTGGTTTGCCCAAGTACAGCAGATTTTGAAGGCTTATAGAAAACAGCCAAATTCACCGGAGCTTCTAAAATACCCTCCAGTTTCATTTTGGCATACTTGTCCGATTTTTCTTTATCGAATAATCCGGTAGCCTTAAAGTTTTCTTCATTAAAACTTTTTCTTATCTGTTCCTTGATCGTTTTATCTTTAACTACAACAAACTCCCAAGGCTGGGAATATCCTACAGAAGGGGCATTTAAAGCAGAAATAAGTATTTTTTCAATAATGTCATCACCTATAGTGGTAGATAAAAAGCGATTGCCACGCACGTCTCTCCGATGAAGGATTATCTCCTCCAATATCTTTGCTTCTTCTTCGCTGAACAATCTTTGGTCCATGTTATTTTATTGTTACAGGAATTCCGGATACCATGAAATATACTTTATCCGCCTTGGCCGCTATATGTTGATTTATCCATCCTTGCAGTTCTACAAACTTTCTGCCTATTTCTGTTTCCGCGTGAACACCCATACCTATTTCGTTTGAGATAATGATAAGGGTGGTATCTATAACTGCTAGTTTATTAAACTCCTCCTTTGCAAGTTCAAGGGCTTCCTGCAGATTATATTTAGTATCTGTGTAGAAATTTGTTAGCCATAAGGTCACGCAATCTACAACAGCTACTTTGCCTTTCAAGGCTATCTTACTAAGATTTTTTTCTTCTTCAATGTTCGTCCATCGTTCATCGCGTTCATCTTTATGACGTTGAACTCTTTTTTCAAAATCTTTGTCCCATATCCTTGAAGTGGCTATATACATGGGTTTATCGGTAAGCTCCAGAGCAAGTTTTTGTGCATACCTGCTCTTGCCTGACCTTTCTCCTCCTGTTATAAAATACAGCATGGCTTATCTCACAGCGAGAACCGGGAACTTCTTTTTAGCAAGTTCAAACGCACCAAACATCAGTCCGCCGAATACCAAATTCGCTTCCAACATTCTTAAGAAATAAGGAATTGCAGCAACATAACAAGCCGTAAAGCCTTCCCATGTTAAAGGATACATGCGCCCGTCAATCCATGTTCCGAAGTCTGTAATTATATAATGTAGTAAAGCAGTGACTAAACTTGCTAATAGCACATTGCCGATGTTTACTTTTTTTATGAATGTACCAACCATAACCATCACAGCAAATGCGCCGTAGGTCCATATAAAACCTTGGTAAAAGAAAGTAAGTTGATGATAGTAAACAAAATAATTTAAAGCTAAATCGGTAAGCCAAAGGGTGCATATAGGCACCAAGTAAGCCTTCCACTTATCAGAAAAGTAACAGCCGCCAAATAAAGCCATAGCTCCAATAGGGGTAAAATCATGCAGTGGTGTATGGCTGCTCGCAAAAATAAGCCTCCATAAACTGGCAGATAAAATCATTGCAGTTAGTAATAAGGTTCTTGGGTTCATCGTGTTTTTGAGTGTCATAACTTTTGATTTTGAGGTTCAAATTTAGAAACTATATCTGATATTTAAGTAAAAACTTCTTCCAAGGGTGTTATATCCCAGTATTTCATAATAGGTTGTGTTGAATAAATTAGCCCCTTTAACCGTCACTAAAAAGTGTTTGGTAATGGCGTAAGAAGCCGATGCATCAAGCAAAGTATAGTCTGAAAGGGTTGTTGCCATATCTGCCCCGTAGGGTCCTGATGTTCCAATATATTGGGCATCAGTTCTTTGTCCCACATATCGAACCATAGCAGAAAAGCTCAATTTAGGCACTGGGGTATAGGTTAAATTAATATTTGCCATAGTGCCGGGGCGACGTAACAAGTCGGTATATTTTATGTTGCCGCTGCTGGATGTCAAGAAATTACCCCCGTTAAAAATTTGTACATAATTACCGTGCGTATGAGCTGTATCAACCGAAGAGTTTGAAAAACTAAGGCTACTGCTCAATATGCTCACATTCGCTGACACAGATAAGGTTTTATCTAATTGTGTGGAGACACTCATTTCTATCCCCTGGGTAGTTTCCTGACCTACATTTAAATAGGTATCTCCCATAAAATCGGAATATGTAAGGGAATCTACGGGTTTATTTTTATTCCATAAATAAGCATATTCAATAGCATTATTCACAATGGTACTGAAATAGGAAAGCGTGAAATAAAAATTAGAAACTCTGTGTTTTATACCAAACTCAACAGAGTTTGAAGTTTCTGAAGTGAGCGTGTTATTGCCGAGTGATATGGGATCGCCGGGTATATCATCGGGCGCATATAATTGATATAAGGAGGGGGCATTGAACCCGGTAGAATAAGAGAAATATAAAAGTGAGCTCGGGCTTACTTTATAAGAAGGATTAATCTCATAACTTACATTGTTGCCGAAACCGGAAATAGAACTCAATCTTGCACCCAATAATAATGAAAGCGCTTTTAACCGGGGAGCTAAGCTTGCTCCATTAAGGTCGGCTTGGGCAAATACATCATAAATGGTTTGAGAAGGATTAACAGTATCTAAACTGCTTACGGTAGATGGAGACCCTGTGTACCAAAAATCGGTATTGGCATCCATAGTTTGATAAGTGCTTCCTCCACCTATAATAAACTGCGATGTTTTATAGTCATAGCTTAATTGAATATCATTAGTACGGGCTTTGCTGGTGTATGATTGGGATTGGTATAATCTGTCATTATAGGCATCTGTCACAGTAGTATCCTGAGTATAATGTCTCTGCATAAGGGAAGAACTTCCCATATATTGAATATGTAAGTGGGGGCTTATATTATATCTTACAAGGCCATTGTAATAACCTCGTATCAGTTGTCCTTTATAGTTATTTGCAGGTTCAAAAGCGCCTTCGGGAATACTGTTTATTTGGTTGGTATTGCGGTACTCGAGATAGATGTTCCAGGTAGAATCTTTAAATCCTATTTTTGAAAACACATCTCCTTTGGCAAAATTATTTTGAACGTTCTGTTGATAAGGTAAAGGATTTTTTATGGTATCTACCGCTGCGCTAATTCCTTTATCATCAAACCGGTGATAGCCTCCTTCAACATAGATACCATTTTTTAAGGTATAATTTAGAAAAGCATTCTCTTCAAAGAGGTCTGTATTTTTACCAAACTCTCCGCCTGTTTCACTAAAATTTCCATGCAAACCCGGAGTGTAATTATTATTAGTGATAATATTAATTACCCCTCCAATGGCAGAAGATCCGTATAACGTACTGTTAGAACCACGTATAATTTCTATTCTATCCACGTCAGCTAATGATAATTCAGAAATATCAATAGCTCCATCAGCAGCAGAGGGGTCGGTGATAGGGGTTCCATCAATCATAATGGTAGTATGGTTATCATCTGCGCCTCTTAAAAATAAAGTCTGAGTTGAGCCCGGAAGCTGTCCTGTTCCCACTACAAATATTCCTTCTTGTTGAGAAAGAAGTTCAGCTACTGTATTAGCTCCTGGCTGTTTTAACCGGTCACCGGAAATTACCGTTACACTTCTACCAACATCCATTACATCTTTTTCCGTTCGGGTGGCGGTAATAGTTACTGCTTTAATGGAATCCGCCAAATTTTTAGCGCTGTCTTGTTTGGTTTGCGCGTACAAACCTGAACACAGGAATGTGCCTGCACACAAAAATTGAATTGTTTTTTTCATGATGTTACATTTGTTTTGTAACACATCCAGGCAAATAAAAGAATAGAAAAAGTACCCGTTTTTCCATTCCTCGCTCTTTACCCGAAAGCGTTGAATTATTAATTTTTGCATTGGCAGGTCTTCTGACTCGCTCTGTTTTTGATGTCTTCCCATCCTGTCGTATGGCAGAAAAGTGACAATAAGTCCCGATGGCTATCGGGATCAAAAACATTTTTAAGAGCTTACAGCAGCGGGAACTGTTCAGGATTTTCACCTGATTCCCTTTTCATTCACCATTTGGCGAAACCAGTGCGAGGCAAAAATAATAATTTTTTTATTCTTCCAAAAAATAAATTAAAAATGGAATAAAGGAAACGATAATTTACGCTTAATATGAATTCTCGTAAATCTATATATATTTGCCGCAAGCCCCAATTTGTTGAATATGAGAAAATATATTCCCCTTTTGTTGTTTTTTATAGCCGGTCATAGCTATGCACAGCTTACAACCAGTAGGTCTACTCCTAATAATTCAATAAATTATTTAGTGCAAAACATTCTATTGGGAAATGGAGTATTGGCAAGTAATATTACATTTAGCGGAGACGATACTGCTATTGGATTCTTTAATGGAACACATTCTAACATTGGGTTAGATAGTGGAATAATATTGACTAATGGTAGTATTTTAGCTGGTCCTGGACCAAATCTTAGAGGAGCTTGGACATATTCCTGGCCAAATTGCTATACGTATGGAGATTCTGATTTAGCCCTGCTTACAGACACAACCTATTCCGCAATAACTTCAGCCGCAGTTTTACAATTTGATTTTGTAGCCCATTCCGATTCTATTAAGTTTCAATATGTTTGGGGTTCTGAGGAGTATCCTGAATATGTTGGACAGTTTGATGATGCCTTTGGTTTTTTTTTAAGCGGTCCGGGAATATCAGGGCCCTATTCCCATAACGCAGAAAACATAGCGCTTATTCCGGGTACCAATACACCGGTATCTATTAATACGATAAATTGTGCGCTTAACTATAATTATTATGTGTGCAATTGGCCGGATGATGTATATCCATGCAGTGTAGGTTGTCCCACATCCTCCAGTTTGCCCTCTACTACAGTGCAATTTGACGGTTTTACGGTGCCATTATATGCCAGGGCGGCTGTGCAGTGTGGACAAACGTATCATATAAAGCTTGCTATTTGCAATGCTGTTGATTGTGCATTAAGCTCAGGTGTTTTTTTAAAATCGGGCAGTTTTGTGAACGATGGGCAAATAATAGTCAGTCCTTTGGTGCATTTTAGTAACAATTCTACTGGTGATACTATACTGTATCGTGGAAATTGTGATGTTGCAAGCCTTTACGCTAACAAAAGCCCTTCAAGCAGCCCTGATACTATTTTTATTCAAACATCGGGCACCGCTGTGGCCGGGGTTGACTATACTTCATTGCCTAGTCGCATAATTATGGCACCCGGTGTAAATGCAGATACCTTAAATATTAGTGCGTTCCCCAGTTCGGAAACAGGAACTAAAACTATCATAATAACTATGATACAAAGACTTTGCGATGTTACCGACACCCAAAAAATAAAACTTTATGTTGAGGGTGTTAGTTTAACTCAAATTGCTGCTCCAATAAAGGTATGCTATGGACAAGGTGCGGAAATAAGTCCTACCGTGCGCGGAGGAATTATGCCATATACTTACAGTTGGAGTTCGGGACAAAGGTCCAGCAGTATTTCTATAAGTAACATCACAGCAGATACTACATACATTTTTCATGTTACCGATGGTTGTGCCGATGTATCTATTGATACTATCCATGTAACCACCCTATATCCTATAACGCTTAAGACTAAAGATACTACCGTTTGCAGTACAGATACCGCAGCAATACCCATAAGTGTTTATGCCAGTGGTGGCAGCGCAACATACTCTTATTTATGGAGTACGGGAGGCACTACTTCTTCGGTCGATGTAAGTCAATCTTCCACAAAAAAATATACCGTAACGGTGACAGATAGTTGCGGAACAATAAAAGACTCTGTATTGGTTACTGTTAATACCGGGTGCAATCTTATCATTCCAAATATAATTACCCCTAATGGAAATGCCGGGAATGTATATTTCTATATTGCAAATTTAAATTACTACCCGAATACCCAACTAGAGATATATAGCAGTTGGGGCAACGAGGTTTTTAAATCAGATAACTATCAAAATGATTGGAACGGGCAATCATCCAGCGGAGCGGCATTATCGGATGGGGTATATTATTACCTTCTAACCCTTAGTGACGGACAAAAATTCAAGGGTTTCGTCCAGTTGATAAGATAGGGACGATTACTACTTTTTGATAGCAAATCCAATTCCTTTGCGGTGGCGTATTTCAAAGAAGTTAAAATCGTTTTTGTTTTTCTCTTTGAATTTATTCCACACACCCATTAAATTATAGCTTTCAGGCATAATATCGTCAAATAGAATAATACCGCCCTTGTCAACGTGAGCAACTACATTATCAAGGTCAGTCATTGCTGTCTTTTCGTCATGCCCACCGTCAACTAATATATAATCGAACTTATTATTGGGGTTTTTGGTGAAATATTCCGGAACTTTAATGGTAGAATCCCCCGAAATAAATTTTATTTTTTCAGTAGGGATATCAAATGCTGCCAAATTTTTGCGGACTTTATCAGTGGAGGCTTTCTCCACATAATTGCCTATCCATTTGGTAAATCTTTCTGAAATATTGATGTTTCTTTTCTTGCCAAGTATTTTTGATAATATGGTAGATAGAGAAGTTGTGCTTACATATTCTCTCCACATGTCAAAACTCAATATCTCTTCTATCTTTTCAAAGTCGCTTTTAGAGTAGACACAAAGCAAGGCAATGAGAGAACCACCAGTGCGGGTTCCTATCTCCAGGATACGTTTTGGTTTCCGTGTAGCTCCAACCCAAGATTCAACCATGTTACTTTCTATAAACATTCCATTCCTCGATAAAATAGATTCATTGGACAGGTTGCGCCAATAATCATCATTAGGGTCGAGTGTTGCGAGCTTTTTACCATTAGAAAGCAAAAGGTTTTTATAAGACACTATTTCCTGGAAGTCTTTTTCGTCCAGGTTATGAAGGTTCTCCATTAATTAAATATTTTATAGGGTCGACAAAGGTAGAAAGAAAATAGTGAGGAGCGAAAAGCGACACTATTAACAATATTTAAGAGGAAAATATATAGTACAAAGACATTAAAGCAAGTAAAAACAGGGATTTATTGTCATATTTGCAGACTATTAGGCTAATAGAATGGGAATAGTTCAAAAGGCAAGCATAAAACTTACCGTGGTTTTTTACCTTGGCGCCGCTTTGGGGTATTTTAATCAGGTTATTCTTCTCACTCATTTTTTTACAGCTACACAAGTGGGCTTGGCGCGTATTTTAACCAGTGTTGCAGTAATGTATGCACAATTTGCCGTTTTAGGAATACCCACGATAAGCAACCGCTTTTTCCCTTTTTTCAATAATAAGGAGAAGGGGCATCATGGCTTCTTTTTTTGGGGAAATGTTCTTGTCTTTATCGGTTTTATCATAACAACGATAGCGGCTCTTGTATTTAAACCTCTAATCGTCCGCAAGTTCAGCGCAAACTCTCCATTATTTGTTGAGTATTATTACTATCTTATCCCTTTCGCTTTTTCATCCGTTTATTTTCAATTTTTTGAAACCTATTTGCGTTCCTTGCTTAAGGTGGTTGTGCCAACATTCCTTAATGAGGTATTTTTAAGAATATTAGTAACTATTTGTATAGCTCTATATGCATTGAAATTAATAGACTTTCATAACTTTATAATCATTTATATAGGATGCAATTTTTTGATGACATTTGTTCTTTTGGTTTATATAATTTATCTAAAGCAGTTTTTTCTATTACCTGGGGAAAGTCGTTTATACAAGCGGCTGCTTAAACCTATTCTTTTGTATGGAACATTTACTATTTTTTCCGTATTGGGTAGTGGGATTCTGGTGAATATAGACAACATAATGATTGCCTCTAAATTAAGCCTGGCAGAAGCTGGTATTTACAGTATCATTTTTTTAATAGCTACCGGTTTGACTTTGCCGTATCGGTCCATTCAAAAAATAACCTATCCGTTGGTAGGAAGATTTTGGAAAAACCGGGATATGAAGGCCGTTTCGGATTTATACGATAAAACAACCCTTGTAATGATGATAATAGGAGGCGGAATTGTTTTGCTTTTATGGGGAAATATAGATTCCATTTTTCGGTTCATACCCAAAGAATATTCTGTTGCCAGAACTTCTTTTTATTTGCTTTGCTTTGCCAAGTACACAGATATAGTAACCGGTTTAAATGGAATAATAACAGTAAGCTCTAAAAAGTATAGGTATGATTTGTATTTCATGTTGGTACTTGTAGTCTTAACGGTTATTCTCAATCTTGTATTTATACCTCTTTATGGTATTACCGGGGCCGCTTTAGCTGCTATGTTAAGTCTCGTAATTTTTAATATTCTCCGGCTTTCCTTTGTCTGGTTTAATTTCAAAATGCAGCCATTTACACTCAACTGTTTATGGATTTTATTAATTACTATAGGCACTTTGGTCCTTGTTCACTTTATTCCATTCATTATTAATAAGTACGTTAGTATGTGCATAAACTCTGCGGTAATTGGCATAGTGTATATGGGGCTGATTCTTTTTTTCAAGTTTTCTCCCGATATTAATAACATGGTATTCAAATTTACAGGTTGGAAATACCTTAAGGTAGATTCAGATAAATCGATGTTTGAGTAATCCAGAACCGGACAGGAAACTTTATAAACTTTATAAACTTCTTTAATAATTTTAACCTTTCTACGTTACTATACGCAACCTTACCTGCCTACATTGAAATATAAAAGCCTTACTATAATTTTGTTTTTATCATCTTTATTGCACTTGCAGGCACAGAAAAAACTATTTCTGCAAGTGGTAAATATGGATTCGACTTTTACTAAGGATTTTAAAATACCCGATTACACTAAAGTATTCGTATCTCCTACGGAGCGTTTGCAGGAAATAAAAAAGTTGGTAGCTAACCTTCAGGATGCCTCGTATCTTACTGCAACCATTGACAGCATGGTTCAGGACAGCAATAAACTTACAGCCTTTTTAAGGCCCGGACAGCCCTATAAATGGGCATATCTCCGTAAAGGTAATGTGGATGAGGTAGCGTTGAATTTATCGAAATTCCGGGAAAAAGTATTCCGCAACAAACCTTTTTATTTTAAAGCAGCTGCCAAGCTGATGAATAGCCTTCTTTCTTATTATGAGAATACCGGATACCCTTTCACCAAAATAAAATTAGATAGTATAACAATACATGGGAACACTATTTCAGCCGCCTTGAAAGTAGATAAAAAAAACATGGAAACTATTGACAGTATTATTATTAATGGAACTCTTAAGCTATCACCTAAATATCTATATGGATACTTAGGCATTAAACCCGGCGACTTATACGATGAGGCTAAAGTGGCCGCCATAAGTGCCCGGATAAAGGCTTTACCATTTATTGCAGAGACAAAACCCATGCAGGTAGCATTTATACAGAACAAAGCCAAAATACTGCTCTATCTTTCAAAAAAGAATGCCAATCAGTTTAATGGTATTATTGGGATACTCCCCAACGATAACGGAAGTATTACCATAAGTGGCGATGTTAATCTTCAATTACAAAATGCATTCCGGCGGGGTGATGCGTTAGGATTTCACTGGCAGCATTTGCAGCCGCTCACAGAAAACTTAACAATTAATTTCAGTTATCCATACCTTTTTAATACACCTATTGGATTTGACGAAAACTTTAAATTATTCAAACAGGACACAACATATCTTCAGCTGGATAATAAAATTGGGCTTAAATATCTTTTCATAGGGGGCGATTATTTTGAAGTGTATTATGAAACCATTGTCACCAGTCTTTTATCAACTGCGGGATTACAGGATATTACCACCTTGCCTCCTTATACCGATGGCACTACCGATTTTTATGGAGTAGAATACAAAGTGCGCCATTTGGATTATATTTATAATCCACGCAGGGGATATGAACTGCTGGGCTCTGTGGCTGTGGGGCATAATACTATTCGTGAAAATGCTGCGGTTAACCCTGCAGTTTATGAGGGACTTCAACTTAATTCGATAGAATACCGGGGCCTTTTATCGGGCGATTGTTACCTGCCCTTGGGGTACCGGGCCGCCATTAAATTTGGGGCAAACGGAGGATATATAGAGGACCCTTCTCTTTTGTTGAATAATCTTTTCCGCATTGGAGGCTTAGAAATATTACGGGGATTTAATGAACAATCTCTTTATGTTTCACAATATGCCGTGGGAACAATAGAGCTTCATTATCTGTTGGAACAAAACTCCTTCTTTTTTCTGTTTTATGATCAGGGATGGGTACGCGAAACACTTGCTTCTTCTATACAATATTTTTATGATACCCCTTCAGGTTTCGGTGCGGGGATGACTTTTCAGACTAAAGCCGGTATTTTTTCACTTGCCTATGCTTTAGGAAATGGAATAGGAAACGCGCTTAACTTTGGCACGGGGAAAATAACCTTTGGAATAATAAGCTACTTCTAGTGTGAACTGTGAGAATGTCCTTCTTCTCCATGTTCCGGTTCTTTGTCGTCTTTAACCAAGAAGTAAAAGCCGGCTAAAAAACCAACGGCCGTAAAAAATACGCCAAATGTGCTAAGCCCGTGGGCAGCAGAATCTACATCAAGGGCTGCATAACGGAATGGCAGTAAAAACGTAACTGCAAAAATGGCGATAGCTATAAGTTTGCTTTTTTTCATAGTGTTTGGTTTCTTTCTGCCGCCAAAAGTAATAAAAATCTTATACTATGCAGTCGCTTCTTAATCTTTTAGAACATATCCCATTCCCACCACTGTATGTATAAGCTTTTTTGAAAAACCTTTATCTATTTTGGCTCTAAGGTAATTTATGTATACATCTATAATGTTGGTCTCGCCACTGAAATTACTACCCCAAACAGATTCGGCTATATGTGCTCTTGAGAGTATAGTATCCCGGTTTATCATGAGTAATTTGAGCAAAGAATATTCTTTTGTAGTTAAAAATATCTCTTTGCCGTCCCGTGAAACCGATTTTTTACTCGTATCTAAAATTAAGTTATCTATAATATATATCTTGCTTTTGATCGTTGCTTTTTGATTTCTTGTGAGAGCTTTAATTCTTGCAATTAATTCATCAAAGTGAAATGGTTTTGTCAAATAATCATCGGCTCCGCTCCCAAACCCTTCAACTTTGTCGCTTATGGACACTAATGCGGTAAGCATTAAAACAGGTACGGTTTTATGGTGTCCCTTAATGAACTTGCACACTTCAAACCCATTGAAAATTGGAAGCATTGCATCTAAAATAACCAAGTCAAAGTCCTGTTCAAGTGCCAGGTTTTTTCCCGTTCTTCCATCGTAGGCTATTGATACTTTATACCCTTTTTCAGTGAGCCCTTTTTTAATAAAATTCGCGAGCAATAGCTCGTCCTCAACAATCAGAATATTCACATTATATTTTTTGGCTTAATACAAAATTACACCAAGCACGATGAATAAATATAGTATTAGAAAATTCTAATGCCATATTTGAAGGTTTTAATCCTGAAAAACTAACTTTCTCGATAGTAAAGTACTCTTTTAATTCTCTATAAAATTAAAGCAAGTAGCCAATTTTTATCGGGCCGAACCGCCTACCCATGGATTACAATGAGGAAAATATTTCTGCTCAGATTATTTGCCAGTCAGGCTCCGACTCCAGAACCACTTTATCTAGATAAACAAGTTTCAGAATTAGCTCTTTGTAAAGCGCCCCTTCATCCATAGAGATGTTACCAACCCCTTTTGATTTGAGGTCATACTCCTTTAAAATATGCATCACCTTTTGTAAGGATTCCATACTATAAGCCTTGCCAGCACTTATATAATCTTTCACAAAAAAAGGAGATACGCCCAAACTGGCAGCTACGCTATTCGGGGTTTTATCTTTAAGTGTATGGTAAATTAGCAACTTACTGAAATAGCTGTATAATGCGCCCATACTCAACACAAACGGGTTATCTTTCGTATTGGAAGCAAAGTAATTGATAATTCGCATGGCTTTGCCTGCATCTTTACTGCCTAAGGCATTATGGAGTTCAAATACGTTATAGTCTTTGCTAATGCCAATATTTTGTTCAATGTCATTTACGGTAATTTCTGCCGGGGGAGCAATGGTTATCATCAGCTTGTTGAGCTCATTCGATATTTTGCTCAAATCATTTCCCAAATATTCTGTAAGCAAGGCAAGGGCTTTGTGTCCGATTATTAGTCCTTTGTCTTTTAAATAATTTTCAATCCATGCCGGAATTTGGTTGTCATAAAGCCTTTTAGCTTCAAATAAAACAGCGCTTTTAGATATCTTTTTTGCAAGTGAGGTGCGCATGTCCAGCGTTTTATACTTATAGCAAAAAACTAAAACGGTTGTCTTTTGAGGATTATTTAGGTAAGAGATCAGCAAATGTTCCTTCTCATCTTCTTTGCTTTTTTCTTTGGCACGTGGTAAAAGGTCTTTTAAATCCTGGGCTTCCTTTACTATAATAACCTGGTAATTGGCCATCATCGGGAAACGGTAGGCGGCATCTAATACAGTGGCTAGGTTGCTATCGCGCCCATAAAATACAAACTGGTTGAATTCTCTTTCAGTTTCATCAAGTACACTTTTTTCAATAACATTGGTGAGCATATCAATATAAAAAGGCTCTTCCCCGCAAAAAAAATAGACGGGATGAAAAAGCTTTTTCTCTAAATCAGATATGATTTCCTTGTAGTTCATTGATGATTTGTGTCTTCAAATATAGTTTTCTCCCAGATATATACCTTTGTAATTATTAACATTATGTCCACATTATCAGAATTAGGTCTGCCAACGCTTAATTTTCCTATATACGAGTTCCGTATTCAGGAGGAAAAAGGAGCTTTGAAAATTTTTGATCCTGCAAGAAAAAAATATGTAGCCTTAACCCCTGAAGAATGGATTCGGCAGCACCTTATTCATTATTTGAATAAAGATAAAGGCTACCCGCTTGGGTTAATGATGATTGAAAAAGAGTTCAAATATAACAAGCTGAGCAAGCGGGCGGATATTATTGTATGCGACCGTACCGGAGCCCCCATTTTAATGGCTGAATGTAAAAGCCATGATGTAGAAATAACCCAAAGTGTTTTTGACCAGGTTATGCGATATAATCTTAAAATGGATGTTAAAATAGTGGTGCTTAGCAATGGCTTGAATCACTTTTGTTTTCAGCTGGATAAAAAAAACCAAACCTATCTTGCTTTAACTGAAATACCGGCTTGGGACAAATAGCTATTTATTTCGCGCGCTTACGTAGCAAACAGGCTTATAGTCTTTTATCATGCCGCCTGTCATTAGCGGTGGGTTTGCTTCATCAAAAGCTTTCAGCAATCCCATTTGTTCGGGAGTTAACAGGCCAATTAAGGATACTTCATAATCCCATCTGTTTTTTTTAGCCTCTTTATTTAAGGTAGAATTATCTGCGTGATGTTTTTTATAGGTCGCGTCACGCTTTTTTTCAAAACCAATTACAATGGGTTTAACTTTAGCAACTTGTCCAGGGCTAAGGTCGCAAACTTCTGTTATTTGGTTGGTTAAATTCAACTTCGATAAAACCGTATCCTGTGCGTTAGAAAAACCTGTTACGCACATGACAATACCAAGGAGGAGCACTATCTTTTTCAAAGAGGTTATTTTTAGGAGGTTAGGGCCATTATTCGACGAAAGTAATTTTATTTTGTTACCGTAAACAAGTTAATCCACAAAATATATTGAAAATCAGTGAATATTTTTTTGGATGTTTTTGGGAAAACCTATACTTTCTGTGCTTTTAATTCTTCAGGCTGAGGTTGATACTGCAAAGCAGCTTTAACAAAACCAATAAAAAAAGGATGTGGATTAGCAACGGTACTTTTGTATTCCGGATGGAACTGCACGCCGATAAACCAAGGATGGTTTTTTAATTCCATAATTTCTACCAAGCCTGCTTCAGGATGTGTGCCGGAAGCTCGTAAACCCGCTTTTTCAAAATCTTTCAGGTATTCATTGTTGAATTCGTAACGGTGACGGTGGCGTTCGCTTACTTCTTTCGTTCCATAGACTTCGTATGCTTTTGTGCCATCTTTTATAATGCAGGGATAGGCCCCAAGCCTCATGGTTCCGCCCATACGGGTAACCTTTTTCTGTACTTCCTGCAAATCTATAACCGGATGAGATGCGGCAGGATTAACTTCTGTAGTGTGAGCATCTTTAAAACCCAATACATTACGTGCAAATTCTATTACGGCACATTGCATTCCTAAACAAATCCCTAAAAATGGAATATTATTTTCACGGGCATAGCGAATAGCGGTTATCTTACCTTCAATACCTCTTTTACCAAAGCCGGGAGCTACTAAAATGCCATGTATTCCACTAAAAAGATGTTTAACCGTGTCGTCGTTTATATCTTCTGAATGTATCCATTCCACTTCAACCACTGCATCATTGGCAGCCCCTGCATGAACAAACGATTCGGCAATGGATTTATAAGAGTCTTTCAGTTCAATATATTTACCTACCAATGCCACCCTTACCTTTTGTTTGGGATGATGAAGGCGGTCTAAAAATTCTTCCCAGGTTTTTAAATCAAGACTGCTGTCAGTTGGCAATCCAAGCTTTTGAAGAACCACAATATCTAATTTTTCTTTAGCCATTAGAATAGGCACATCATAAATGCTTCTTGCATCCAGCGCCTCAATAACGCCATCGGGCGCCACGTTGCAGAAACGGGCAATTTTTTCACGCACATCATCTTCAATAGATTGTATGCTTCTGCAAACTAAAATATCAGGTTGAACCCCGCTTTCCAGCAAAGCTTTTACCGAGTGCTGAGTAGGTTTTGTTTTTAATTCTCCGGTAGTGTGAAGGTATGGCAATAGGGTAAGATGCACAACCAGACAGTCTTTACCATGTTCCCATTTCATTTGCCTTACGGCTTCAATGTAGGGTAGCGATTCAATATCGCCTACTGTTCCGCCAATTTCTGTAATTACAAACTGATATCTGCCGGTTTTACCCAGCAACTGAAAACGGTTTTTTATTTCATCGGTAATGTGAGGTATAACCTGAACGGTTTTCCCTAAATAATCTCCTTTCCTTTCTTTATCAATTACGCTTTGGTATATGCGACCTGTAGTAACATTGTTGGCTTGAGAAGTAGGAGTGTTCAAAAAGCGTTCATAGTGGCCTAAGTCCAAGTCCGTTTCAGCCCCGTCGTCTGTAACATAGCATTCCCCATGCTCATAAGGATTTAGTGTCCCAGGGTCAATATTTATATATGGATCAAACTTTTGAATGGTAACTGAATACCCTCTTGCTTGTAGTAGTTTAGCTAATGAAGCGGAAATAATACCCTTACCCAAAGAAGAGGTAACTCCTCCGGTAACAAAGATATATTTAGTAGTGGATGAATTCATTTTGTAAGGAGGGTGATTTTTTCGACCCTACAAAGTTAGGTAATTTATAGATGCTTCGATAAACAATACCAATCAAAATTAATAGTTTTGCAAATATTGTTGATAAAATGAAACTGAAAAGTGCTCTTATTTTAGCGATGCTGTTAATGGCTATTGGTGCTGTCCATGCCCAAATACAGCGTGATACCCTACCTGTTTTTCTGGCTGACAGCATTAATGCCGTATATATTTATGCCGATACTGGCACTGCTTTAGACAGGGTAGATATGGAAGGTAGGAAACAAGGACTTTGGGAGAAAAGATACCCTGATGGAAGTTTAAGATACAGAGGACATTTTATGAATGATAAGCCATTCGGGGTTTTTAAAAACTATTATGATCAAGGTGACAGCCTGGAGTCTATCCGCGTGTTTTCAGATAGCGGCCAATCGGTTTATGCTCGTATGTTTTATACTACCGGGGCATTAGAGGCTGAAGGTAAATATGTGAATGAAAAGAAAGACAGTATTTGGAAGTTTTATGACGACTTGCAGCGTATGATTTTAAAAAGTCAGTATAAAAATGGGCTAAGAGAGGGCAAATCGGTCGAGTTTTATCCCGATGGAAATACTTTGCAAATAAAAACCTGGGAAAATGATTCTGCAAACGGCCCTTTCCAACAATTTTTAGATGAAGGTGGTTTAAGAGAAGAAGGAACTTTTGTTCACGGCCGCATGGAAGATACCCTTACGGTATATGATGTAGATGGTAAAGTGGCGGTAAAAGGCAAATACCTCCATGATATGAAAGAAGGGAATTGGATTTATTATATAGACGGTGAACCTAAGGATACCTTGATTTACCATAGGGGTAAATGCCTGAATATGGATAAATATACCCCTAATAAGAAACAGGAAGACTCCTTGAGAATCCATTACCAGCAATTGCAACAACAATTAGACCATCCCTCCGATAACTTAGACGGAGAAAGACCGGACGGCGAATAAGTCCGATGCCGGACTGGCAAATAATCTGAGCGGAACTATTTTCGTCATTGCGAGCGGAGCGTGGCAATCTTACCCGATTTTATAAGGAATTTCCGATAAAAAAACTCTTGCTTCCATCCCAAAAGGAGCCTTTTGCGTCACACTATTAATTTTTTTTAAAGGCTAAAAATGGCACTCAATAGCCATAAATTCAATGTGTTGTATCATGTCATGCCAAAAAGGGGTGTGACGTATTTTTGTTATTCTGTAATAAATGGGTGGCATTTGCTAAGCATTTATAGTATAGAAGTGAGGATTAAAATTATTACTATTAAATTCGTACCTTTGTATATGTAAAAGGCAGGTATAAATTTTGAAGAAAGGAAAGAAAATAACTGAAGTTTCAATAGAGATTGATAAACTTACCAACTCCATTGAAAGCAGGTATTCAGGGGATATTTTTGATACAGAATTTTATCGGTTAATGAAAACAGATAAAAAAGAAATAAAAAAAAGCGACTGGCTTTTCAACTGGACAGAAGAACTGAATTATACTGATAGAGAGGTGTATAAGCTGACGATAAAAGATAATGCAAATATTATACAAGGGCTAATATCGCTAAGTATAGAGCCTGACCATGTGTTAATACATTTAATTGAAAACGCCAAGTTTAATATAGGAAAGCATAAAGCATTTATAGGAGTTGCGGGTAATATGTTCGCTTTTGCTTGTAAAAAATCAAAGGAGATGGGCTTTAAAGGATTTGTCGGTTTTGTTGCTAAAACAAAACTTGTAGAACATTATAAAGAAACATTAGGAGCGCAAAATATAACTACGCAACGTATGGCTATAGACGAAGCCGCTGCAAATCAACTGATCAACCAATACTTTAAATCGTAAATTATGGGATTAATAAGAGAACCGCTGGATGTTGACTTCTATGTAATAGATAAACCTTATACAAAGGCAGAACGTGAAGCTATGAGCTTGTTTATTAAAAACAGCCAAAAGAAAAAGAAGCGTGTAACAACACACACACGTAGTCGAAATAAGAAAAAGAACTCTCATCATAAGCCTTTAACGCAGGGTTAATAAGCTTTAAATAAATGCTACGCATTTAATAGTATAATGGATTTACTCCTACTACCCGCAAAGTTGAGCTTACTCGTAAATACGTTTTTTTAAATCTTTAAAAACCCTAACTCATAAACCATAGGTTGTAGCTTTTCAGTTAAAGCTTGATATGCTTCTTCAAATGGCTTGAAACTTACCGGAGGGAAATCGCTATTAGCATTGCGGGCTTGCAAAGCTTTGCGAACCTGATACCAGCCTAGTGTGTTATTTCCTGTTTTCTGCAAACATGCCACCCCTTACGGGGTTTGCGTGAGACCCGCCCGGCTGAACCGCTTGGACAGGGATAGAGCCGGTAGTCCCGCTGACTTGCAGGTAAATTGCATATCTTTGTAAAACTAAATAGTGCCCGATGAAAACAATAATTGTAAACTTACCCGAAAAGGAAGAATCCTTTTTTTTGTCCATGTTAAAAAAAATCAGATTCAAGTCTCAGGTATTGACAGAAGAGGAATTAGAAGATGAAGAATTAGCTAAGTGGATTGATAAAGGCATGAAAAGCAAAGACGTGCCGATTGAAAAGGTTTTTCAGTTATTGGAAAAGCATGGAGCTAAAAGCCAAAGGTAGTTTTATCGTGATTTGAGTCAATCTCAAATCGGGAATTGGCGACTGAAGTTCAGAAAATATTGTGGCAAATAATTAAGGCGAAAGACCTTTCGCAAATTCCCAATCTGCAAAAACTCAGAAAGTTTGATGTCCATTACCGTATAAAGGTGCCGGAAAATTACCGTATTGGATTGGTGGTCGAGGCGGCAAAATAATTCTTGTGTGTTTTGGACACCGCCATACATTTTATAAATCATTTCCTTAAATAGTCGCTATCTTTTCATTAATTTCCCAAGTTTAAACAGTTTTTCTACTTTTGCACTTGCAAACAAGTATGAGTATGGAAAAAGTATCTGATAAGAAAACCAATTCGGTTAAGATTCCCAAAGAACAATATCTGAAGTGGTATGAATCCATGTTACTAATGAGAAGGTTTGAAGAGCGCGCCCAGCAGATGTATCTTCAACAAAAAATACGGGGCTTTTGTCACATATACTCAGGTCAGGAAGCTGTGGCTGCCGGAGCGGTGAGCGCCATTCGCCCTGAGGATAATATCATTACCGCATATCGCGATCATGCTATCCCTTTAGCCAAAGGAACAGAATCGAAATATGTTATGGCTGAACTTTTTGCAAAAGCAACAGGTTGTTCAGGCGGCAAGGGAGGCTCTATGCATATATTTGATGTAAAGCATAAATTTTTTGGCGGACATGGTATTGTCGGCGGACAAATACCACTGGGCGCAGGTATTGCCTTTGCAGACCAATATCGCAAAAGCGATTTAGTTACCCTTTGCCTTATGGGTGACGGTGCGGTGCGCCAGGGTGCATTTCACGAAACGCTGAATATGGCTATGACATGGAAACTCCCCGTAATATTTATTATTGAAAATAATGAGTATGCTATGGGTACCTCAGTTGAAAGAACCAGTAATGTTACTGAGCTATATGAACTGGGTAAGGCTTTCAATATGCCTTCCTTTCCGGTAGATGGAATGCGTTGCGAAACTGTTCACGAAGCTATTTCAAAGGCAGTAGAAAATGCCCGTAAAGGCAATGGTCCCACGCTTTTGGAAATGAAAACATACCGCTATCGCGGGCATTCCATGAGTGACCCTGCCAGTTATCGCACAAAAGAGGAAGTGGAACAGTACAAAGCAAAAGACCCCATTGAACATACACTGAATATCCTCAAAACAAGCAAGTGGATAACCGATGCGGACATTGAAGCTATGGAAAAGAAAATAAAAGATATTGTAGATGATTCGGTAAAATTTGCTGATGAATCTCCCTATCCTGATGCTTCGGAGCTATATAAAGATGTGTACAAGCAAGAGGACTATCCTTTTATAATGGACTAAAAAAGAGTTATGAGTTATGAATTATGAGTTATTCCATATTAGCATTGTCAATGCGATTGGATTTTTCCAGCTCATAACTTATAACTCATAATTCATAACTAAAAAACTATGGCAGAAATAATACGGATGCCCAAACTAAGCGATACCATGACGGAAGGAGTGGTGGCTGAATGGCATAAAAAAATAGGAGATACAGTAAAGAGCGGAGAGTTGCTCGCGGATATTGAAACCGATAAGGCCACCATGGAATTTGAATCTTTTCAGGAGGGTACGCTTTTATACATTGGTGTTGAAAAAGGCAAAACTGCCCCTGTAGACTCTATACTTGCTATTGTAGGTAAGAAAGGCGAAGATGTTTCTGCATTATTGGAAGGTGAAAAGAAAAAACCGGCTCCCGCAGCAGAAGCTCCTGCTCCTGCAAGTACACCAGCACCTAAAAAGGAGGAAGCTCCTAAAGCCCCTGTGGCTGCTCCTGTAGTTCAACAGGAAGCGCCTAAAGTTGCCGTTTCTGCTTCTGTTAAGAACGATAATGGCCGTTTAAAAGTATCTCCACTAGCAAAAAAACTGGCCGGCGATAAAAATATTAATCTCTCATTCATCAAAGGGACAGGCGATGGAGGCAGGGTAATTAAAAGAGACATTGACAACTACCAAAGCGGGGGAATGTCCTCTGCTGTAATGGAAGAAAGCTATACCGATGAACAGGTATCGCAAATGCGGAAAACCATTGCCCGCAGGCTGGCGGAAAGTAAATTTTCGGCTCCGCATTTCTACCTTACAATGGTAATAGAAATGGACGAAATGATAAAAGCCCGTGAAGCTATTAACGTAATTGCCGACCCTATTAAAATATCATATAACGACCTTGTAATTAAAGGTGTGGCTGCTGCTCTTAGGTCAAATCCACGGGTAAATGCTTCCTGGAGAGGAGATTTTATTCGCTACAGTAAACACATTCATATTGGCATGGCTGTCGCAGTAGAAGATGGACTATTGGTTCCTGTTATTCGTTTTGCCGACTCCAAGACACTTTCTCAAATATCCGTTGAGTCTAAAGAATATGCTTTAAAAGCAAAAAATAAAAAGCTACAACCTTCTGATTGGGAGGGGAATACATTTACAATTTCCAATCTTGGGATGTTTGGTATAGATGAATTTACTGCTATCATTAACCCTCCAGATGCATGTATTATGGCTATAGGAGCCATCCATGAAGCGCCCCTTGTTAAAAACGGCAGCATAGTCCCCGGCCATATTATGAAGGTTACTATGTCATGCGACCACCGTGCGGTGGATGGTGCAACCGGCTCAGCTTTTCTTCAAACTTTTAAGCAATTAATGGAGAACCCTGTGATACTTTTAGGGATGCAAAGCATCTGATATTAGAAATTTCTTTATCTTTGGAATCAAATATTATAAAAAACTTATAAAAAAAATTAAATCATGAAAAAATTAATTCTCACCGCCGGAATTTGTATTTCAAGTTTACTGTGCGTACAAGCTCAACAAACTGTAGCAAAAGTTGCTACTCCTCCGACTGCAAGTCAACAAGTTGATAAAGCCCTGACTAATATGACCTCTACTTGCAAACTGACTCCAGAACAAGTTACAAAAGTAAAACCGATACTTACAGAATTTGTTAATGCAAGAATGGCTAACAAACAACAATATGGTTCCGATAAAGCTAAAATGAAACAAGCTAACAAGGCAAATGCAGCAGCAATGAAAAGCAAACTTGCTAAGGTGCTTACTCCTGATCAACAAACAAAATGGGCTGCTTTTGTAAAACAGCAAAAAGCTGAAAAGCAAAGTGCTATAAGAGCTCAAAAGTAAATTTTTATAAAATGTTACAATTTTAAAAACTCTCTGACGTTTAGTCAGGGAGTTTTTTTATGCACGTATTTCCCCTCAGATAAATGATAATTAAAAAGGTTTCTTTCCTGTTTCTTTCTATTTTGTTTATTGTTCACTGTTATTCTCAGCAGTGCAATGTGGAAGGCAAAGTAATTGATAAAAGTACCGGGAAGTCTTTGCCTTTTGTTAATATGATTGTAACCGGGAATCCTCAATGCGGTACTACTGCTGATATTGATGGCAATTTTAAAATTTCAGCTCCAGCGCATATTGGCTCTCTCTCATTTTCTTATGTAGGATATAGAGATACCATTATACCAATAAACAACACCTCCAATAATATAAAAGGATTAGTAATAAAACTACAGGAGATAAGTTTTCAAATACAGGAAGTGAAAATACTTCCCGGGGTAAATCCTGCGTTAAGAATCATCCGGACCGCTATTGATAATAAGGATAAAAACAACCCGGAAAAAGTACATTCATTCACCTATGATTCCTATAATAAAATGTATTGTACAGCAGACATGAAAGATGCCACAGATACTGTAAATTCTCTGGATACTATAAAAAAGCCCAATACACATAAAGATACGGCCCACCGGCATCATCATTCCATAAAAAGATTATTAAAAAGACAATATTTCTTTTTAATGGAATCGGTAAGCCAACGCAAATTCTTGTATCCTGACCATAATTATGAAAAGGTTATAGCTTCGCGTACTTCTGGGTTTACAAATTCACCTATTGCATTGCTGGCTCAGGAACTACAATCTTTTTCTTTTTACGGCGACCAAATAAATGTTTTTGATGTTGATTACCTGAATCCTGTGTCGGATGGGGGAATAAAACGCTACTATTTTATTATTGAAGATACTTTATATAATGGTAAAGACACCGTATATGTAATCTCTTTTAAGCCAAGACAGGGTAAAAATTTTAATGCCATGAAAGGAGTCGTATATATAAATACCAATGGGTACGCTTTTCAGAACGTAATTGCACAACCCATAAGAGAAGATCAAACTATGACCATAAATATACAGCAACAGTATAAATTCATCAATAATAAGCAATGGTTTCCTGTTCAACTAAATACTGATTGGTATTATAATACTTCGATAATAACCGATACAAGTATTATTGTCGTAAAAAAGGATTCTCTTAATCCGGATGACGAGCATAATAAATTGAAGGTGGTTTCAACCAACTATATTAAAAACATTGTACTGGATACAGTTCTGCGAAAGAGGGAGTTTGGAAGGGTAACAGAGGAAACTGATGAACATGCTTCCGAGCAAACAGAAGATTTCTGGAATAAATACCGAGGTGATACCTTATCAAGAAAAGAGAAGAAAACATACAGACTTATTGACAGCATCGGTAAAGCAAATCACTTTGACCGTAAACTCAAATGGTTTGAATCCCTGGCTAGCGGAGAATTAAAGATGGGCTGGCTCAATATGGATTTGAATAAGATAATAAATTTTAACGGCTACGAAAAAATCAGGTTGGGAATGGGCTTTCATACTAATGATGAGGTTTCAAGAATCTTTTCCATAGGTGGCTACGGCGCTTATGGAACAGGCGATAAAGCCTTTAAATATGGAGGTGATATTGGATTTGTTTTTGACCCTTACAATCATGTTAAGCTTGATTTTGCTTATCAGCAGGATGTGATAGGAGCAGGGGTTGTGGGTTTTTATAATGATAATTCGCAAAACTTGCTTTCTACCGAATATTATTATAATTATTTTATAAATAATATGGACAAAATACAAAAGGAGACCGTTTCGCTCACCTTTGATGCACTCCGTTATTTTCAATTTGATTTGTTTGGCGATGAACAAATAAGAACAGTTACAAACTCCTATGAATTCGGCATAACCAATGATAATTTAACTGTTTTGAGCAACCAATATTGGTTTACAGAGGCAGGTGTCGGATTTCGTTTCGCTTACAGAGAAAACTTTGTGAAAGGCCCTATGGGGATGATTTCATTAGGTACCAAGTATCCTATTGTATGGGGAAATATTACACAGGGGTTTAATAGTTTGCTGAATGGAGAATACGAATACACCAAGTATGATTTGAAAATAAGTAAAGTTTTTAAAATTCCGCTTGCAGGATACTCTTCTATAGAGTTGCTTGCTGGTTATGTGCAAGGGAACATACCGTATTCCGTTTTATACGATGCGAGAGGCACTTATCAGCAATTTACTCTGGGAGTAGATAATTCTTTTGAAGCTATGCGGCTAAATGAGTTTTTATCAAACAGGTATGTGAACTTGTTTTATTCGCATAGCTTCCAGTCGTTTTTATTCCGTTCCGGTCACTTCCGTCCCGAGTTGAAGCTTCTATCCAGTGCAGGTTGGGGCACCTTAGCAAACCCGGCAAGCCAGTATGGCATTACTTACAAAACAATGGATAAAGGTTATTACGAATCAGGAATGGAGATTGATAATCTGTACAAATCATCTTTTACTTCCTTGGGTGTTGGAGGATATTACCGCTATGGTCCCTATGCATTTAGTAAACCAATGGATAACTTCGCATTTAAGTTTACCGCTACTTATTCTTTGGAGTAGGCTTACCCCAAATCTCGTCCAATCGTCATTGCGAACGAAGTGAAGCAATCTCTTTAATGAGGCGACTGTCCGCCTTAGGTGGATGAAGCAATTTTTTAGGGGATTGGGGCTATTTTTTCAACTTCGGATTTTGCTTGTGCCGTAGTTTATCGCGTTTGCCTTTTTTCTCAATATTTTTCAAAAAGGCTTTTTCTAAATCGGTGTCCGTTTGGTTAGCAATGCAAATAAGAACAAACAAAACATCTGCCAATTCTTCGCTTAAATTTTTTCCTTTGTCAGACTTTTTAAAAGATTGTTCTCCATAAGTACGGGCTATAACACGGGCTACCTCGCCCACTTCTTCGGTAAGCATGGCCATATTGGTAAGCACATTAAAATAACGTACTCCCTTTGTAGTTATCCACTTGTCAACAAATTTTTGGGCCTCGGTAATAGTCATATTATTCTTTGTTTTTTGTGTCAATTATAATCGTTACAGGGCCATCATTTACAAGGCTTACTTCCATGTGAGCGCCAAATTCTCCCGTCGCAACAGGCTTTCCTGATTCTTGCTTTAACATTTCTACAAATGTATTGAATAGTGGTAATGCTTTTTCTGGTCTGGCAGCACGTATGTATGACGGCCTGTTACCTTTTTGAGTGCTTGCATGTAAGGTAAACTGGCTTACCACAAGTATTTCTCCGTTAATATCTTTTAAAGAGAGATTCATTTTGCCTTCTGCATTACTAAAAATGCGAAGGGCAACAATCTTAGCACTGAGCCATGCAGCATCTTGTTCCGTATCTGCTTCCTCAATACCTGCAAGTATAAGTAATCCTTTCCCACAACTACCTATGACTTTTTTATCTACCGATACACTTGCAGAGGAAACTCTTTGTATAACTACTCTCATTTTTTAAGTAAGGTGAAAGGAATACTATAAAATATTTTTTGCCACGAAAACACTAAGCCGCTAAATTCCACAAAATAATTTGTGTGTGACTCCTTCGTGTTTTTGTGGCATATCTAATTTCAAAACAAAGATAACTGTTCGTCTCCGTTCCGCTTGAAAATACTTAGGTCGTAAGAAAAATCGGGAGGATCGCCCATGCACCGTTTTACCGATAATTTGAAAAGCTGCCGGATGGATTCTGCTATCTGCCCTTCGCCGCGCATCCTTTTGCCATAGCGGGAATCATTCACCGTTCCGCCATGACAAGATTGAATATGATGCCATACTTTTTCAGCCCGGTCAGGGAAGTTTTTTTGCAACCAGTCTTTAAAGATCACTCCTATTTGTCCGTTTAATCTTACTATGGTATAACCGGCATGAGTTGCCCCGTTTTTTGCAGCAGCTTCAATAACGGCAGGTATATCATAACTATTTATGTGTGGAATAATAGGAGCCACCATAACTCCGCAGGGTATGCCATTTGACGATAATTGGTTCAATACTTTCAGCCTGTTTTTATAGGTAACCGTGCGTGGTTCCAGTATCATGCGCAAGTCCTCATTTACGGATGTGATAGTAACCATTACATGCACCAACCTAAGTTTTGCCATCTGTGTAAGTATATCCAAATCACGTAATATGAGTGCATTCTTCGTAATCATACTTACAGGATGGCGGTATTTAAGGCATACTTCCAGCATAGCGCGTGTGATTTGCATTTTTCTCTCTATAGGCTGATAACAATCTGTGTTACCTGAAAACATAATAGGTTCAGGCTGCCATTTTGGTTTTTTAAAAAGGTCTTCCAGTAATTGCGGAGCATTTTTCTTTATCAATATTTTTTGCTCGAATTCCATGCCGGCACTATATCCCCAGTATTCATGGGAGTTTCGGGCATAGCAGTAAAGGCAGCCATGCTCACATCCCTGATAGGGGTTCATGGAATATCCGCCTATGTCAGGGCTTTCGACTTTGTTGACTATTGTTTTTGGAAATACTTCAATGTATTGTGTCCGTTTATTTTCCATGAGGGAGTCCTCATCAATACCCTCCCAATGTTCCTGAACATAAGATGTCTTAAGGAATTTATTGGCAGGATTTACTTGTGCGCCTCTGCCATCAAAATATTCTTTTGGTTTCTTTTCTTCTAGTGCTTTCTGCCCCAACCCCCTAAAGGGGCTTTGAGTAGCGCTATTTAAAGCCCCTTTAGGGGGTTGGGGCTCGCTTATGGTTTCCTCAATCATAGCGCACCTCCTCTTCACCTTCATTAAACAACATGCTTAAATAACTTTCATAACGGGAGACTGCAATTTTGCCTTCATCCACCGCTTGCATTACAGCGCACCCGGGTTCATTGGCGTGCATGCAACTGTTGAATTTGCATTTATCTCTGTACAAATTCATCTCCCGGAAATATTGTGAAAGCTCATACTTGCTGATATCCGCCAAACCAAATTCTTGTATGCCGGGAGTATCAACCACAAAGCCACCTCCGGGCAAAGGAATCATTTCAGAAAAGGTGGTCATGTGCGTTCCCTTTTTATGTGCTTTTGAAATAATGCCCGTCTTTCTGTTTATACCCGGAACAAGGTGATTGATAAGTGTGGACTTGCCGGTACCAGACATTCCGCAAAGAAGCGATACCTTATTAAGGAATAATTTTTTTAATGAAGCAACCTGTCTATCATCCAGCAAAGAAACAGAATGGCAGGGGTAACCAATGTTGGTATATGTTTCTATTCTTTCAACTGCGTCTGCTTTATTTTTTTCAGTATACAAGTCTGTCTTATTGAATATAAGATGTGCTTCTATTCGATAGGCCTCCGCAGTAATCAGTATCCTGTCAATAAACGTATTATTTGTTTTTGGATGAGAAATGGTTACCAAAACAAATACCTGGTCTATGTTAGATGCAATTATTTGAAATTGCTTTGAAAGTTTCTTTGATTTACGGATGATATAATTTTTCCGTGTTGCAACATTTGTTATTACATACTCATTGGGTGCAACTTCATCAATGGTTACAGTATCGCCAACCACCGCGGGATTAGTGGTAGTTATAGCTTTCATCCTCAGGTTGCCCTTCAGCGTACAGCTAACGACATCACCATTTTTGGTGAGTACACTATAGACCTGTCCTAATGATTTTAATACGATACCGTCTTGCATAAAATTATTCCGCCTAAGCAGATTTGCTTTTACACAAAATTAACAAAAGGGAGTAAGCACCGGGGCTACAAAATGTAGCTTGTACAATCTTTATTCTATCAATTTAAGCTTAAGCATATTCGCCCTGCCGCGCTCTTTAATAGGGATGCTGGCAATATTGATAACAAAATCTCCTTTTTTAACATGACCTTCCTGTATTAGTATATCTTGAATATCTTGAATGGTAACATCAGTGCTTTCATACTTGTCGTAATAAAAGCCATATACGCCCCACAAAAGGCTTAGAGTGGTAAGCAAAGAAGGATTATCAGTAAACGTAAATATATTAGCCTTAGGACGGTGGCTTGATAGTTTAAAAGCAGTATAGCCGGAATTGGTCATAGTGGAGATAGCTGTAACACCTACATGCTTTGCCATTACACAGGAGTTATAGCAGATAGAATCAGATATAAATGTCAAGTCTTTTATTTCCGGGTGATGTTCGCGGAAAAATACACTGCCTTCATGGTCTTCAGTATATTTTACAATTCTTTGCATACACTGTACCGTTTTTACAGGATACAAACCTACGGAGGTCTCTTCACTTAGCATAACCGCATCGGCTCCATCCATCACTGCATTGGCAACGTCATTCACTTCAGCTCTAGTAGGAGATTGGTTGTTCAACATGCTTTCCATCATTTGGGTGGCTATTATCACTGGGCGAGACGCCTGATTACATTTTCTAACCAGCATTTTCTGTATGGTGGGCACTTGTTCCAAGGGTAATTCTACTCCTAAATCGCCCCGGGCTACCATCACACCATCTGCTGCTTCTATAATAGCGTCTATTTCGGTTAGTGCTTCAGGCTTTTCAATTTTTGCAACAATACGTGCGGTAGATTTTGCCGCTTTTATACGTTCTCTCAAATCTAAAATATCATCTACTGAACGCACAAAAGAAAGCCCAATCCATTCAACTTTATTTTTCAATGCAAAATCCAAGTCTTTAATGTCTTTTTCCGTGAGGCAGGGTAGGGATATTTTAGTGTTAGGCAGGTTTACACCCTTGCGGGAACTTAATATACCGCCTTGTACAACCAATGCTTTTACTTCTTTGTCTTTATCGGTTGATAGTACTTTCAATAAAAGCTTACCGTCATCTATTAACACATCAGCGCCAACAACAACATCTTTAGGGAATTCAGGATAGGTGATAAATATGCGTTCAGCAGTGCTAATAGCAGAAACGGTAGTTATAATTACTTCCTTGCCGGGAACAAGTTCTACTCCATTATCTTTTACTTCCCCAATACGCAGCTTGGGGCCTTGTAAATCTGCCAAAATGCCTACGTATGTTTCCATTTCAACATTCAGTTCCCTTAATGTAAGTATGGTTTCGCTTACGGTAGCATAATCGCCATGCGAGAAATTTATGCGGCAAATGTTCATCCCTGAAAGTATCATTTCACGCAAAACATCTTTAGAATGAGAAGCAGGGCCTATGGTAGCAACTATTTTTGTTTTATTTCCGGTTTTCATGTTTTAAAATATCAGATTCTGTTTTGATTTTAATGTTTCCACGTCAATTAAGTAGGAGGCTGAAACAGTGTTCAGTTTTTTTATTTGTTCTGCAAAGTACTTCTTTTCTTCGTCGGTTAGTTCTCCTTTAATCAGAATAAAGTAATCGGTATGCTGGTGTTCTTCCAGCAATAAGCTGCCTGTAACTGACCTGTTTGCAACCAGATAATACTCCCTCAGCATCTCTTCATCATTGAAAGCAAACAAGGAATGTTTTGCAAGTCCTAACGTATAATCTTCTGTTTTCACCAGCTTTAGCATTAGTTGATTATTAATCATCCAGCATAAGCGAAAATCTTTTTCGGACGAAACAATTCCAATGAGGCAAAAAGTAAAATCATATTCTATTTTCAGCCTTATTTTTGCCATTTTACAATATCTTATACCTGCTGTGTTATGGAGGCCCAGGCTTTCTCAGCAGCCATTTGCTCTGCTCTTTTTTTGGAATTATGGCTTGCCTGCGCCATTAAAGCTTTTCCTACAAAAACACCAATATGAAAACCTCTGTCCTGTGAATGTTGAGGATCTTGAATCACTCTAAATTCCAATTCCTGTTTTTCTTTCTGCGACCATTCTGTGAGTCTGCTCTTAAAATCTGTTTCTACTGTTTCCAACTCGTGTAAGTCGACATATAATCCGAAGAAGCGGTCTAAAATGAATTTCTTTGTCTTTTTATATCCTTGGTCCAGGTAAACGCTACCTACCAAGGCTTCAAAGGCGTTACCATATATAGAACTCCCTGCAAAATTTATGGTGTTCATATTCATCATTTGCGGGATACCCATTTTACGGGCTATGCTGTTGAGATGTTGCCTGCTCACCACTTTTGAACGCAGCTTGGTAAGAAACCCCTCATCTTCGTACGGGAAAGTGGAGAACAAATGTTCTGCTACAATAGTGCCCAATATGGCATCGCCTAAAAATTCAAGGCGTTCATTGCTTTCATTTATATCATCCGGAGAATTTTGTGTGGCCGATTTATGGCGGAAAGCCATACGGTAAAGAGAAATATTACGAGGATAAAAGCCCAGCAGGCTCTTTAAAGTGCCTGAAAATTTCCGGTCGGTTGAAACCCAATGCCTAATTACTGCTCTCAATCTATATACATTTGCATAATGCAAAAATAAGAAAAACAGGGCTTCATAAAGCAATCTCAGTTCCTTACTTATCTTTGCTGAAACATTAACAGATGATTGTTGTAACAGGAGCAGCAGGTTTTATTGGTAGTTGCCTCGTAAAAAAGCTGAATGAAGAACGCTTTTTTGATGTGGTGGTGGTAGATGATTTCTCCAATAAGGATAAATCTCCGAATCTGGAAGGGAAGCGCTTTTCTGCCAAGGTTCATCGTGACGAATTTGCAATCTGGTTAAAACAAAATCATCGTTTTATACAATTCGTTTTTCATATCGGGGCACGCACCGATACTACGGAAATGAATACTGAAATATTCGACAGGCTAAACCTGAACTATACCAAAACAGTCTGGAAACTATGTCTTGAATATGGGCTGCCTTTAGTCTATGCTTCATCGGCTGCTACATACGGAGCAGGTGAATTGGGGTACGATGACGATGAATCCATCATTAAAAATTTAAAGCCACTGAATCCTTATGGGGTTTCCAAAAACGAATTTGATAAGTGGGCATTAAATCAAGCTAATAGCCAAGAGCAAATAGCGAATAGCTCATGTCCGTATTTCTGGGCCGGGTTGAAGTTTTTCAATGTGTATGGTCCTAATGAATATCATAAGGGAAGAATGGCATCGGTGATATTTCACGCATATAACCAGATACAAAAGTCAGGTGAGATGAAATTATTCCGTTCGCATCGAGAAGACTACAAAGATGGAGAACAAAAACGAGATTTTGTATATGTGAAAGATGTGGTGAATGTGTGTTACTTTCTCATGCATCACAGGCGCGATTCTGGTATATATAATCTTGGTTCGGGTAAAGCACGCCCCTTTCTCGACCTGGCAAAAAACATCTTTTATGCGCTTGATAAAAAGCCCGAGATAAAATTTATTGATACACCCGAAGATATACGAAATACATACCAATATTTTACCGAAGCCAATATGGATAAGCTTGCTTCTATAGGGTATGATATTCCCTTTCACGGGCTTGAACAGGGTGTGCATGATTATGTAAAGAATTACTTAGTCCCCGGAAAATATTATTAATGCTATGCCCATAAAACCGGGTAACACACAAAGAAAAGTTTGTTTGATAATAGGTGATCCTGTTGAACATTCTTTGTCCCCTGCCATGCATAATGCTGCCTATATAGCTTTAAACATATCTTCACAATACACATTCTTTGCATGGCAGGTTAAGCAGGAAGAACTTGCCAATGCCATGAAAGAAGATTTACGTGCACCTGAAATCCATGCTTTTGCATGCACTGTTCCGCATAAAGAAACTATAATAAATTACCTTGATGAGATAGATGAAGTTGCTAAGCAAATTGGAGCAGTGAATACAGTAATAAACAATAACGGAGTTTTAAAAGGCTATAATACCGATTGGAAAGGGGGAATAAATGCTTTGCTAAAACTTACTTCTTTAAAAGGAAAGAAAGTAGCGTTGTTAGGCTCAGGAGGTACAGCCCATGCTATTGCTTACGGGCTCTCAAAAAAAAACTGTAAGGTGAGTATATATAGCCGCAATATTGATAAGGCATTAGACATAGCTAAGCAATATAAGTATGAGCCATACCCTTGGGAAATTCGTGGAGAAGCATGTGATGCTGATATAATAATTAATACAACTTCCATAGGCAGAGATGATAATGAATCTCCACTTATAGGGATTGGTATTAATAAAAACCATGTTGTATTTGATGTGAACTATAAAAGCGGAGGAACACAATTACTTAAATTAGCAAAATCAAAAAATGCAGCTGTTATCGGTGGGTTAGAGATGTTGCTTCAACAGGGTATGTTGCAATTTGAATTATATACCGGTTTAAAAGCTCCTGAAAAAGCCATGAAAGAAGCTTTAACAGAATGAAAAGCGAATTTAAAATATGTACAGTTGTCCAGGGAAAAAGCCTGGAGACTTTTGTAAAGAACCTAAAGAAAGCACAGACTACTGCAAAGATGGTGGAGCTACGAGCCGACTCTATTAATCATTTTGATATAGATGATTTGGAAATAATAAAAGGTCTTACGAAGCTCCCGTCTATATTTACTTTCCGGCATGAAAGTGAAGGCGGATTATTTACAGGAGCCTCATCGAAACAAACAAAAATTCTAAAAAGAGCATTTGAACTCGGGTTTACATATATTGATATAGCAATGGGAAATCCCATTGTAAAAGAGTTGAGCGCTAAAGAAAAAAAGCAGCTTCTTTTATCCTGGCATGATAATAAGAAAACCCCTCCCTATAAAGAGCTCGAGAACATGCTATATAGAATGCGCCTCCTGAAACCGGCCATAATAAAAATGGCAACATTTGTAAATAATTGGGACGATATACTTGTTTTAGGATCTATTTTAAAGGAAAGAATAAGTGATGAAAAACTTATTGTAATTGGTATGGGCAAAAAAGGCGAAATAACCCGCTTAATGTTCCCGCCTATTGGAAGTTATATAGCCTATGTATCTATGAAAGGAGAAAAAAATATTGCCCCGGGAATGCTGACAGAAGGAGACTTTAAGCCTATCGTCAAGTTTTTGAAGCATAAGAAATAGTTGTAGTGAAACTATTTTTCATAAAATATTAAGTTCAACTCCTTTATTTTACTAAAAACCTTATCAGAAGTTATAAATGGAATATCAAGAGACAAATGCAGTTGCTCCAATAATGCTGTCAGGTAACTTTAAACTATATGTGTTCCTTATGAATATTGCCTTTTCTTTTATTCGTTGTGTAATGTCAATAATTTGGCAAGCAGACAAGAATGTATTGATTTGTAATTTGTTGTGAGTTGATAAACCGACATATCCTAAAAGCTCCAATTCGGTAATAAAGGAGATATAAATATGTCTATCGTTTAATAATGTGGCTAATGTTTTGTCTCCATTAAGGAGATATAATACAGTATTGGTGTCGACAATAATATTATCTCCACTCATTCCGCATCTTTTTTTGGATGCTCAAGGGGTCTTCTTGTAAATGGATAGTGCCACAGAATTTGAATGCATCCAAACCTTTTGTCAAACGCAATTTTTTCAAAGCTTGATTAATGCGCCCTTTAGTACTTCCCTTTTTAATAATCGTTACCATTGTAAATTTTCTTACTACACAAAGATAGTAATTTATTGCTTAAACAAACTCTCAACGAACTCATCTTTATCAAAGAGTCTTAGGTCATCTATCTTTTCGCCTATACCAATATAGCGCACAGGTATTTTAAACTGGTCTGATATACCAATCACTACTCCACCCTTGGCGGTGCCATCTAATTTAGTGAGGGCAAGGGCTGTTACATCGGTTGCCTTGGTAAACTCTTTGCATTGCTCAATGGCATTCTGCCCGGTGGATGCATCGAGTACTAGCAGCACTTCATGGGGAGCTGTAGGGATTACCTTTTGCATCACCCTGCGTATTTTAGAAAGTTCTTCCATCAGTCCGACTTTATTATGTAGCCTGCCTGCAGTATCAATAATCACAACATCCATGCCTTGTGCAACACCCGATTGTAATGTATCAAATGCTACAGCCGACGGGTCTGCGTTCATTCCTCTTGAAACAATAGGAACTCCTACCCGTTTTGCCCATATCTCTAATTGG
>Ga0206827_1009_pt2 | contig 36127 bp, 25 predicted proteins | sample Alteio_BWOrgCont_77_FD_152852 | JGI IMG/M metagenome (GOLD analysis project Ga0206827, IMG submission 152852) | Enriched cells from forest soil in Barre Woods Harvard Forest LTER site, Petersham, Massachusetts, United States -... | ecosystem: Environmental > Terrestrial > Soil > Temperate forest >...
CCGTGCCGGTCATGACCCCGTTCACGATCAGCCGGTTGGCAGGATGACGATCTCTACTGTTTTCTGGGTCGTGCCCATTTGGGTCGGTCTTGGGGTTTGTCTACCGCGTTAATGATTCTAGTACAAGCCTATCCCGGCCACCAAACTACTCGGAGGCCACCAAGCAGCGACCGCTGCGCCGGTAGGTAAAATCGAAGGCACCCTTAGGCTAATTACAGACATTTCAACTGAGGGAAAAATCGCCATCGTCAACGGATAAGTACCGAGAGGTCTTAGTGCTACTGGAATCCTGGATTTTGACGGTTTTGGACAGGCGACCGGCTTACCTTCAGTTGATATGGTGTGACCCTGTCAATAGCTGCGAATCGGTGGGGTAGTTTTTGTTTTTGTACTTCAAGGGCAGGGTCAGCCGCAATCGTGGCAGGTATTAGCGACGATTGATCACGCTGATATTCGCGGGTCGGAACCGCATAATCATGATCCGTCGGAAGCTGCCTCTGACTACTGACGCGAGTCCGGCTGAGCCTGTCGCAGACTGACGGCCGAGGATTCTCCTTCGTGCTTGCTCGGCTGCGGCTGACCCTATCCTCGAATTGGATAATTCTGCTCATTGGTTGATCTGTCTTTGTTTTTTCCCTCTTTGGAAAGCTTTTGCTTTTGTCTTTCGTTATGCTGCCACTTGTTGCTTGCAGGCTGCTTCTGCCTTGATCCCGATGGCCCATATAAAGCCCGTGAGTTCACGACCTATCGCGGTGGTGGTTTTTCTCTGGTCCTTGCCCGCAGCCAACAGTTTCATGTAGCGCTTGTGCAGGCGGTTCTGCGCTTTCCATGCTATTTCGGTGATTTCTGCCGGAACCCCTGCTTGTCGCTTACGCAACTTGGCCCCGTTGCTCGGCCGGTGTCGATAGCTCCAGGCCGATTCGATGACGATTCGTCGCAGGTGCGCGTTGCCTGTCTTGGTAATGCTCCCTTGTCGCTTTCGCTTGCCGCTGGAGTCTTCGCTCGGAATCGCTCCGCTATAACCCATCAGCTGCCGCGCACTTTCGAAGCGGGAGGTGATGTTGCCCAATTCAGCTGCAATCGTGACCGCCGAGATATGGGCCACGCCGCGCAATGCCTGCAGGCCTCGGATCACTTCCTGCACGGGTAGCGGCGCCAGCTTCACCACATCCAGAATCGCCTGCTCCAATCGCTTGACGAGCGCTCCCATGTGCTCAACTTCGTTCAGGCAATCCAGCAGCGTGGCTTCCTGCGCCGGCTGCGTGTAGCGGATCTGCTGGAGCCAGGCCAGGTACCGCTCCGTCCACACCTTCACTCCCAGCGGAGGACGACGTCCGGTGCGGAGCAAGAACTTGGTCAGCCGGTGTCGCGCACGCAACTGATCCTGCTTGGCCGCCTCCCGTGCCCGGACAAGATCACGCAATGCTTCAGAGGCTTCATCTGGAACCCATACCGCAGTCAGGTCTCCGGAGCGGTGACTGCGAGCCAGTTTCAACGCATCTCTCCGGTCGGTCTTTACGCGGTCCCCGGACTTCTTCGGAACCAGAGTGGGCGCCACCACCGCGCACTCGACTCCCAACTGCGCCAGCTGCCAGTAAAGTACAAAACCTGTCGGGCCCGCTTCATAGCAGGCGCGCAACTGCTCGGCTGGCCCAAGCTTCTTGATGAACTTGCGGATCGACTCCTCGCGGTTGGCGATCGTGCCCAGGCTCCGCACCTCGCCATCCGGCTCGGCTACTGCCACTGCAATCGTCTCAGCATGGACATCCATGCCCAAAAATCGTAACTTCTCTCTCATGACCGGTTCCCTCCGCTTGTGGCTCTGGACTGTAGTTCGTCAAACAAACTCAGCCTAACCCACGACCAGCGCATCGAACCGGTCACACCATAATGACTACCTGGTGAGCACCATTACGCATACTTTCGGCACGGATGATGCTTCGCATTCCCAAGGAGCTTTCCTGATTCCTTAAGCGAGTTTTCTGTTCCACTGCTCCCGGAATGCCGCGTTCCGTTTAGGGTAAAGTCGATTCTCACGGCTCTTTTCTCCGTCCGTTATATCAACGGGTTGCAGTCACAGCCTCGAAGTTGAGGCAAACGCTCACTGAGCCATGCGCCGGAATCACTTTTCTCCGGCGCATAGCGAAAGCTCTGTAACGTGAACAATCACCCCCGATGTACCTGTTATTGCGCCTCGCTGTCCAGACCATGGACGTCACGATGCTTTAACCAGAACATATTGCCGTAGAAATCTCAGTCCGACGCTGAAGCCGGTTTTATATCCGTCGTTGATGTCGTTTCCGTTATAGCCGGGATGATAGGTTTCATCCTCGTGCTCGATATTCATAGCGCCCGCATAGCCCCGGTCCATCAAGATGGTAAAGAACTTTGGCCAATCGATCTGTCCCTGCCCGGGGATTCTGTACCGCCACCAGTGCGCGGGGCTCGGCGGATTAATACCCACTCGTTCCAGAACGTCGTACCTGATTTCCGTGTCTTTCAGATGAACGTCGTAGATCTTGTCCATCCAGTCGCGCGCCGTCTCGTACGGGTCCATGAACTGCCGCACGTAATGCGAGGGATCGAATTGAATCCCAACATACGGCGAGCTTCCGAATACCTTGAAAAGCGCCTCATACCCCATCGGACCTGTCGCGACATTCGGCCCTTCCGGCCAGGGCTCCCACACGAGCCGTACTTTGTATTTTTCGCACAGCGGAAAATATTTCTCCTCGTAAACCCGCTGGATTTCATCGGCCTGAGCCTGCAGTGTTTTAGCTGGATCTTTACCAGACATAGTGCCGACGTACGGTACCCCAAGTTTGCCTGCGATTTCGATAACACCAGCGGTGTGATCGTTCACTGCCTTGCGTTTGGCAGGGTCTGCATCGATGTGATTTGCGGTCACTCCGAGCACCGAACAGAAGAGACCGGACTGCCGTATATTTTCGCGCATCCTGTCGAGCGCAGAATCCGTCACTTTCCCGAGCGCAAGATTACCATTTGGCTGAGCCCAGAATCCGATGCTGGTGAAGCCCTCCTGGGTCGCATACGCAACGTTCGCCTCGGAGTAATTCACCAGAATGCCCACCCGCGGTTTCCACATCGTTGAGGCCAGCTGCGCCTTCGCGCTAACGGAGGGAAACAACGACGAAATCCCCAATCCGGCGGTTCCCAGACTGAGTTGCTTAATAAATCCTCTGCGATTGACGCTCACAATGTTTCCATTCAGTGGTTTATTTTTCTGGTCGAATCATACCGTATTCGCTATCTCTCTTTTCGAGCGATGGACTACCTGTTTTACGGCATTGGTAATCTGGGAAGACCTGGTGTTGGAAAGCGTACTGTAGCTTCCGCTACTTTGTGCTGTGGCGACGCCACAGCACAACAAGAGTATTGCGCAAACAGCCAGCTTGCACGAGGAACTGACATTAAGGTCGATTTGCCTCGATGAGCGTTTCACCGGCATATATAGGGGTATGACAACGATTCGTTACAAATTGGGCCATTTGGGCTCCGCAGCCAAGTCGCGATTGATTCCAGTTAGTATCGAAAATCAAGACTCGCAAATCGAGGAGGCTTTGGATTCAACCAGACATTGATGTGCGAAAGCTTACGGTCTAGTGGGTTTAAAATCTGACCCGGGAGGCTTTAATGTCGGGAAACGCGCTTCACAGACTGCTCGCCTTCACACATCCTCATGTGAAGCACGTCGTCACATACAGCCTTCACACTGCGGCAGATGAAAACGTGGCTAACATTTCAAGCCTCCAGGATGAACAATTTGCCCATGTGCGTCGTCAGGCGGCCCGTGGACGTCGAAGCCAATTCAGCATGCCGCCTCCACCGGAACCTCGTTAGGTTCCAGACGTTTTGCATCCACAACGGGTTTGAATCCGAGCGTTCTTTCCTTTAGCTTGTCGTTCAGCCATAGCTCGACTGGAAAGCGGTAGGCGCCGTGGTCAAGACGCAACCGCGCCGGAAATGAGATGCATTTTTGCGCCAGGCGGGTAAAGCGAGTGCGATTGTCTGCCCCGATAGGAATGCGATCGAAGGCAATGCGCAGGTAGTCCCGCATCACTTGGAGCTGCCTATGGTCTTCGCCGTTGAGCCAGGGAAGCTTGGTGTATCGCGGAAAAAAGTCCGCCCAGCCTTCGAAGGTGTCCGGCATGACAATGCCCAGGTCGGCAACTTTATCCATGATGGGAGCGCCTGGATAGGGGGTGAAGATGTTCGTCCAGAATTCGGCGCCAGGGAATTTCCGGCAGACATCCATGATGAAGCTGATCGTTTCCTTTCGTTCCTTCTCACCTTCGCCGGGGAAGGCGAAGATGATGTTGAATGAGGGTCGAATACCTGCCTGGATGCAGCGAGCCGCGCTTTCGTAGATCGTCCCGAAATCCTGAAAGTTTTTATTCATGGCCTTCAATACCTTGGGCGAACCCGACTCCGCACCCTGGCATATTTGATGGAGGCCACTGCTGTGCAGCAGTTTCAGGTCTTCGAGAGTGAGACGGGAGGTGAGGTTTGTTGTTGCCTGGATACTCCACTTGAATTCGGAGCCAGCACGTACGAGACCTTCGGAGATGGCGCGCGCGCGATCAAGGTCAACCAGGAAGTTGTCGTCCACGATCCACAACATCTCGAGGTTGTATCTGCGGCTAAGATCGACGGTCTCCTCGACAAACTGCTCGGCGGGCAGTGCATTCCATTTGCGTCCGTAGACGCCGGCATTCGTGCAATAGCCACAGTTGTAGGGGCAGGCGAGGCTGGAAGTATACATCGCCCAACGTTTGCCGCAGACACGCTCGTATGCGTCGAAGTTTGCCAAGTGATAGGCCTTCGGTGGCATGTCCACTAGAGGCTTCAGAGGGCGCTCAGGCGTGAAGATGATTGTATTGTCGCGCTTGAAGCCAATGCCGGCAATCAGATCGGGCGCCGAGCTGGAGCCGATGTGATCGACGAGTTCCAGCAGAGAGTCTTCACCTTGTCTGCGAACGACATAGTCAATGTACGGAGCCTCCAGCGTCTGCTTCGGCAGCAGCGATGGATGCCAGCCGCCGAGGATGACAGGGAACTCCGGGTTCCACTCCTTGATGGCGCGGGCAATTTCGCCCGTTTCGCGGATCATAGGGCCGGTGACTAGTGAAATGCCCAGGCAGAGCGCGTCGTGGCATTCTTCCAGCACGCGCTTTTTGTAGTCCGGTGTGATCGTCGAATCGATGAGAGCGATCTGATATCCGGCGCGGATCAGGGGTGTTGCGACTGCCAAAATACCGAGTGGAGCTGTTGCATCGGAACTCGCAAAGGACGGAAAGAAAAATACTACCTTTTTCGAAGAGCAACTGGATTTCGGCATTGTCAGCACTCTCGTCCGTATCAATATATCCACTGCGCTTCTGGGTTGTGTCAGGATATTGTCCCGATGTTGTCACTTATCTGTCAGCGCGTGGTGCCGTGATCTCGACTGGGCTCTGTTGCACTAACTTTTGGCCGCAGTTCAGATCGTTACTCTGTTTCGTTAGGCCGCGACAGCGAAGATGTCGAATAGTTTGTTTACGAAACGGATCTCGTCTTGGACGCGCGGCTTACATGTGAGGCAATGCCCTCGACGGATCATTCGCATCACTTCAAAGCCCTTGATCGTAGCGGCCGCTGTCCTCATCGTCTGAAAGCCTCGGGTGGGTCGAATGACTCGCTTGAGTACGCCATGGTCTGCTTCAATGATGTTGTTCAGGTACTTGCAGGTCCGATGTTTTGTGCCGGCCGACAGCTTGCCCTCCCGTTGCAGTCGGCGAATCGACTTCAGATAGGAACCGAGCTGGTCGGTCGTAATCGAGGACGGCGGCCAGTGGCGCATGGTCGTCAACGCTTTTCCCAGGAAGCGAGAGGCTGCTCGAGTGTTGCGCCGGCCTGCCAACATGAAATCGATCAGCCGGCCCTGCTTGTCGACAGCTCGGAACAAATACTCCACTTACCGCCAACTTTGATGTAGCTCTCATCTACCCGCCAAGAGGTGACCCTATAGCACTGGGCATCCCGGGAGCAGCGGAACAGAAAACTCGCTTAAGGTCTGCAATGCGATGAGCGTACTACCAATGTTAGCTACGCTCGGGTGCTTTTCCGGGCGACGATTTGGCATAGGGACGAGTACCCGACGATCAAGGCGCAACCTCAATCCCGGACCCTGCGACGTTTCTCGGGACATATCTTGGGGCGTTGATGGATCAGCGTCCACAATGTGCCGAACCGATGAGGATTTGGAGCGATCTCATGGCCTACTCAACCTTTGGGAAATATGAGACGCAGTAAAACGCCGCCTACTAGGGCAGCCACGAGGATCACCTGCATAGAGAGCCAACACTCAGGCGACCACTCAAGGCCAGCAGCCCCGCGAACGCTAAAAACAACACCACTATCAGCACGATTCTCAGATGGTCAGCACGAAATTGATAGCGCTTCTGACTCTTTCTTAGCCATTGGCCCTTCTTTCTAGAACAACTTCTTGCCGCTGGACAACACCGGAGCCGAGCCTTTCGTTCCTCCGTGGTCTGGGCAGCGCCGGTAGTAAGACTTGGCGGCCTCAATAGAGGTGAATCCCGTGCCGGTCATGACCCCGTTCACGATCAGCCGGTTGGCAGGATGACGATCTCTACTGTTTTCTGGGTCGTGCCCATTTGGGTCGGTCTTGGGGTTTGTCTACCGCGTTAATGATTCTAGTACAAGCCTATCCCGGCCACCAAACTACTCGGAGGCCACCAAGCAGCGACCGCTGCGCCGGTAGGTAAAATCGAAACTAACTTCGCCAAGATTTATTCCATGCACCTCAGAGAAATCCAGAGCATTCCCAATTCATTTGTCGCGGTTAAGCCTCAGGTCCCGATCATCCGGCTGCAAAAAGTGGTCAAATACAAAAGCGCCAATATCATCACCGAGTTCCTTCCCGGTTGTTAAGTCGGAGCGAAAATGCACTCCGGCAAAGATCCGGCTCAGCGTTGCTTCTTCCTGTGCAGCAGAAAAACTTCTGAATGATCGTTCCACTCCGGGCAGAACTTCCGACGTCACATTGAAATCGAATTGATTTTGCTTAAAGAACTTCCTCAGCACGAACGCGCCGCTTGCGCTAATCACAGCGTGCGCCCCAGGATATGAGGGATCTGGGGTGGTCTTGCCGACTTCGGGGAGCCAATTAGGATTTGCCACTGTCTCGGGATTGTTGTCGGTGTCGGCAGCTCGAATTGCGGTGACTGGTCGCCAAAAATTGTATGTGTACTTCGCGTCATAAAACGCGATCACGTCATCAGCGAACGCCAGGTTCAACAGAGCGAACAGCCTTGCGCTCTCAGGTATGGACAGTTTGTGGGCAAGAACTGCTGTCTGCGTAATCTCGTTCCAGTAGTTTTGAATGGCGCCATTCCAGAAGCGCCCCGTTAAAGCCTGGTCTGCTGTTGCGGTTGTACTGTTCGCGATTCCCAGTGACTTCACTTCGTTGAAAGCGTTGGCGTAAGTGTCGCTTGTCAAGTCTCGGGGCGGTCCGGGGCGGAACTGGTTGGCTGCTTCCAAAGCAAACGGTGTAACTCTGGACCACTCAGTAAAGTGCGGCTTTGGAAAATTCGGGGGCGTCGATTGAAAGTCGCCCGGCGCATTCCCAAAGACAAATGGCGGAGGCTGGGCAGTGGATCCGTCGCCGCTTCGGGCGTCCAGGATGGCATCAGCAACCATTTCTCCGACCTTGATTCCCTGATTCTTGTGGGCTCCGTCAGGAATCTCAGCCAGCAGTTGGTCCAGTTGTTTATCCAGTGTCGTCTGGAAATCCGGATAGAGAGCAATCAGCACAGCATGCGCTGCGGTATCCGCCGCGGCCGCTTCCGAGGCTCTCCTTGACACTCCAGCAAATCTTACAAGGTAGGGCCTGTGTGTTCGATCGATGTTGTTAACCGCGTCATAAATCGCTGCGTGCATGATGGCAAAGCTCCGGGTGGGATGAACGGTCGGAGATTGTGCACCAGGCGTGCGCACAATAACCAGAAGCGCCCGGTTCCACTGCACAATGGGGTTGAGCGACTGAGGCGCTGAGCTCGACGTCTTCTCGTTCGTTTCATCTGTGAATGTATTGGTCTGGGTAGTCACCTGAGCCGTAAGGCTGGCGCAAACGAGTGACACTGCAAACAATAGCTTTAACATTCGAAGTGGGTCCTTTCTTGATCTGTTCAAGCTCGCTTCCACGTCAACGGTCTTTGACAGGGAGAACGGCTGTACATCGATGCTGAGTCAGTTGATATAGGCAAAAACGGTAGAGCTGGTCTTGCGGCAAAGCGTCAACTGCGCATATTCCCGCTGGCGGTGATAACTGAAGAATCGGTGAAATATTCCCCGAGTGACTCGATTAGACCTCACGACTAGTCGCTATCCCGCACTGCTTTTGGGTTTTCGGCCCAGTGAGGATATAAGTCGGATTCTTTTCTCTGGAAACCATGGAATAAACACCTGCACCGCTCAGTTCTCATCAATAAAGCGGTGATCAAAAGCCTGCTGTAGGAGAAAACAGTATGCGATTTGATTTGGCTTTCGGAGCACTTGTACATGCTTCGAACCGGTATCATCTTTGCGGCTGGGATCTAAAGGTAAATGAGGAATAGAAGCGAGTTCAGCATTCGCCCCTTTTCGTGCGCTTTTGAGGTGCCAGTCCGCGCTCGGAGTCATCGGAACACGGGGTCGTCGCCACAAGTACACATGATCCTCTGTAGAGAAAGGCGCATGATGGAGAGTGTCCATTCGCCGAGGGTGAATGGTCTTAGGAGTTGAAGGCGGCGACCTCCGCTGAGGTGTAGGACATAACGATAGCGTCGTTAATAGTCTCGTCCTCTATAACGTTGTCAGAGGAAGTCACACCCTGACGCTTTTGGTGAGCCGGATTCCACACGTCATCGATATCCAGTACATCCGCGCTACGCACTACTTTGTAATGTTTCCCTTCATGGCGTTTGTCATCCACCACGTATGCAGCCCGATACTCCTTTTCAAGGAGCAGCGGAACGGACTGATGCAGAGTATCTTCACCGGCTGGAAACTTCTTCCTCCTCGATTAGTCGAAGAAGACGCAGCGAGCGCAACTGAAACTGAGCGTCGTGACCGATCAGTACGAGCATCCGCAGCGCACCGGAGCAGGGAATGACTGTAGCAGTGCTGGGCCTGGGGAATTCCATGCAGACGGATGACGGTGTTGGCGTCCACGCCGTTCGCATATTGGTTTCTAACAGGCGACTTCCGCCGACCGTTGTGCGAGTACCAATTTCACAGTTTATCTATGGAGCTGCTAGGTCTGGCCACTTCGAGTTCACAATCGGTTTACGGGCCGTCGATGGAAAAACATATCCCGGCTAATAAAGCTTACTGAGGTTGGAGGCATCAATTCGCCTGCGAGATGGCATGGATTTATTCATAAGTGAAAGGAGAGCCAGATCTTCGCAACCACTGCGAGGTAAAATCAGAGATACGGACTCAGATTAACGCGATAAGATGCGACTCATGCCATGAGGAATTGGCGTTTTCTGTATCGTGATCGACCTGAAGGCGTATATTGTATCTTTATCAAACTAGAATGAGAGTCCTGCTGATCTCCAACTATAAACCAGACAACCAACGGAGCATGCTAGGCTATGCACGGTTCCTCAAGCATGAACTTCAAACTCAAGGAATTTCAGTAGAGATCGCCTATCCTCCAGTGATACTCGGCGGCCTCCCGTTCCTTCCTGGTCCGCTCAAGAAATGGATCGGATATATAGATAAATATCTCTTTGCGCCTGCCTATCTCCGCAAAGAAGCCGCCCAGGCAGATATTATCCACGTGTGCGACCACTCCAACGCGATGTACCTGCAATGCGCGGAGGAGCGGCCAGCCTTGATTACTTGTCATGATACGATCGCGATTTTCGCAGCCCGTGGAGCATATCCTGGAGTGAAAGTGGGTTTAACGGGACGCATCCAGCAGCGCTGGATCGCGTCATGTCTTCTCGGCGCAGAGCACATCATTAGCGTTTCAAATAAAACACAGGATGATTTGGAACTGCTCGCCCCTGGAATCCACTCGCGGACAACGGTGATTCACCATCATCTCAACTGGAACTATTTTCCCGCTTCTCCTGAGGCAATTGCAGAAGCCAAATCAAATTGCGGTCTCGATCCTGAGACTCGGTATCTTCTCCATCTCGGCGGGAATTCCTGGTACAAAAACCGATCGGGAGCCATCCAGATATTTGCTGCATTGCGAAAATACTCTCAATTCCAGAATGTGAAATTGGTGCTGGCGGGGAAGCGGTTGTCATCCCAGATGCGGCAACACTGTAAAGCGTCCGGCTTCGAAAACGAAATTATCGAGCGTCTGGAAATATCCAATGAAGAATTGCGCGCCTTATATAGCGGTGCAACGGCGCTCCTGTTTCCATCACGGGAAGAAGGATTCGGATGGCCAATACTCGAGGCGCAGGCCTGCGGATGCCCTGTGATCACAAGTAACCGCCCACCTATGACCGAGATCGCCGGAGAAGGCGCAGTCTTTATCGACCCCGGGGCGCCCGAGGAGGCAGCCCGGACGATCGTCGAGCACACTTCGAATTTTCCTGCTCTGCGAATGGCCGGATTCAGAAATCTGGCTCGTTTTGAAAAGACCAGGATGATCGACAGCTACGTGAAATGCTATGAGCAAGCTTTGGGTAAGGAAACAACAAAAGAAGCCGGGCAAGAAGAGTCCGTCAAGAGCCATTCGCTGACCTGATGAGCAGGGAATTCTGATATAACTTCGCTACCCGTTACAGCGTTTTGGTTCATGAGTAGCGGTTGAAGAGCCGGGTCGGATGGGCCTGACTCACGATCGGCTGGCCCTTTTACAGGTTTGGAGTTTCGGCTCTTCCTCTCCGCCATAATAACTATGTCTGTTGGAACTTTTGGTAAGAAGCTGTATGAATCAGTATTGATGTGTCTGCCACCGCGCCAGAGCATTCAGCTCGATTTTCTTTTGTACCAGGGTCGATTGCCAAACCTAGGCGACCCGAAAACATTCTCGGAAAAAAAAGAAGCTCGGAAGTTGAACGATCGCGATGGAAGACTCCCCGGGACTCGCAAATAAGAACGCAGTCAAAGACTATGTGGCGGAGAAGTTGGGGGCCCTCATGGGTTACTCCCACATTGTGGAGTGGCACGAGCCTTCCTCCACGCGAAGAGCGAAACTGGCCAATCCCATACGTGATCAAGTCCATTCATGGCAGTGGTCAGAACTATTTTGTTCTTTCTCCAGAGGCTGAGGATTGGCCAAAGATTGAGACCATCGCAGGCAGATGGTTAAAGAAAAGGCACGGATTGCCGTATCGGGAATGGCTCTACAGTCAGATTGAGCCAGGGATTCTTGTCGAGCCCTATCAGGGAGACACGGCGGGTTGCCGCTCGATTATAAGTTCTTTGTCTTTAATGGCAAGGTGAGCTACATACAAGTTGACACCGGGCCAAGACAAATCATCTGCGAGTGTATTATGACCGCAATTGGAATCGCCAGGAGTTTGCTGTGGGCGTGCCGCTCGAAAAGAATCCAATAAAACAACCAGCATCGCTGTCGAAAATGATCGAAGCCGCCGAACTTATCGGGAGAGATTTCTCGTTTATCAGAGTTGATCTATACGACCTGCCTGGCCATCCCAAGTTTGGCGAGGTGACATTCTATCCAGGTTCCGGTCGCGAGAAATTCGATCCATCTCACTACGATCAAGTATTCGGTAGTTTGTGGAAGCTCTGATCCCGGGTAGCTGGGGGCTCATCCCCGACTGCCGCTTGTTGCAGAGAAGCTCTCCCCATAATCAGCTAATTATTCAGTAGCATAGAGGAAGCATTTGATCCGTCGGCTCAAGTAAATACGTCCGATAACAGATATTCTGTTAATTCGGGAGCCGAAGTCATTGACCTCGGCTCCCGCCAAACCTTTGGCCTCTACACCCCGATGACAGCACAGAGTTCCCTCACCGCCTCAGCACTCTTCTTAAGAGCAGCGTTTTCCTCGGCCGTGAGTTTGATCTCAATAATCTGCTCTAACCCGCGCGCACCCAGTTTGCATGGCACACCGACGTACAGGCCATCAATGCCGTACTCGCCCTGGAGATAAGCCGCGCAAGGCAGGATTTTCTTCTTGTCTTTGAGGATGGCCTCGACCATCTCAACCGTTGCCGCCGAGGGCGCGTAATACGCGCTGCCAGTTTTCAGGTGCTTCACAATTTCGGCTCCGCCATCCCGCGTACGCTGTACCAGGGTTTCAAGCTTCGTCGGCTCAATCAGCTCCGTAATTGGAATCCCGGCCACTGTCGAATACCGTGGCAGCGGAACCATGGTGTCACCATGTCCTCCCAGCACGAACGCGGTAATATTTTCCACCGATACCTTCAACTCTTCCGCTATGAATGTCCGGAAGCGTGCCGAGTCCAATACGCCGGCCATACCGATCACACGCTCGCGATTAAACTTCGCCTGTTTGAACGCCGCCTGAGCCATGGCATCCAGCGGATTCGAAACAATGATCAGGATACAGTTCGGCGACGCCGCCGTGACCTTGCTCACCACATCCGACATGATCTTGTAATTGGTCTGCAGCAGATCGTCGCGGCTCATGCCTGGCTTGCGCGGAATGCCTGCCGTAATCACCACAATGTCCGAATTCGCGGTATCCGCATAGTCATTGGTGCCGGTAATCTGGCAATCACGCTTCTCAATCGGCATCGCCTCCAGCAGATCGAGCCCTTTGCCTTGCGGAATCCCTTCGACTACATCGATCAGGACGACATCCGCCAATTCCTTCGACGCGATCCAGTGCGCAGCCGTAGCACCCACATTTCCCGCACCAACAATCGTTACCTTCTTACGCATTACTTCTCCCTCTTATCAAATAAGGTTGTCATCCTGACGCTGACTCTGAGCAAAGCGAAGAGGAAGCGGAAGGATCTGCTTCTTCTACGCCACAGCAACACAGAACTACATATTCGCAATCATCCGACTTGCAAACTCGCTCGTCTTCACCTTGGTCGCGCCCTGCATTTGGCGCTCAAAGTCGTACGTCACATACTTCTGCTGAATTGTCTTTTCCATAGACGACTCAATCAGCTTAGCCGCCTCATGCCAGCCGAGAAACTCAAATAGCATCACACCAGAAAGCATGACAGAGCCGGGATTGATGACGTCCTTATCCGCATACTTGGGAGCCGTCCCATGCGTTGCCTCAAAGACAGCATACCCATCGCCGATATTGGCGCCCGGAGCAATACCAAGCCCACCCACCTGCGCCGCGCAGGCGTCAGAAATATAATCGCCGTTGAGGTTCGGGCAAGCCAACACGCTGTACTCATCCGGACGAATAATCACCTGCTGAAAAATCGAGTCGGCAATACGGTCGTTGATCAGCACCTTCTTCTTCCACTGACCGTTGCCATGCGACTTGCCAATCGAATCCAGTACGCCCTTCACTTCCGCGTAGAGTTCCTTGCGAAAATCATCGGAACCGAACTCCAGCCCCGGCTCAATCAGCGCGGCGTTCTCTTCGACCGTCAGATTTGGATTCGCCTCATGGTTGCCAAGAATCCAGCTCTCGCGCTCCGTCACCACCGCATTGCGGAACTCATCGACTGCAACCTCATAGCCCCACTCGCGAAACGCGCCTTCGGTGAACTTCTGAATATTGCCCTTGTGCACCAGCGTGACCGACTTGCGCTTGTTCTCAACGGCATATTTGATGGCATAACGAACCAGCCGCTTCGTCCCAGTAATCGAGATCGGCTTGATGCCCACGCCTGAATCCTCGCGGACCCTTTTCTTTCCGCCCTTCAGCATGTCATTGTTCAGAAAGTCGATCAGCTTTTTAGCCTCGGCAGTTCCCTCTTTGAACTCGATGCCGGCATACACGTCTTCCGTGTTCTCGCGGAAGATCACCACATCCAGCTTCTCCGGATATTTCACCGGACTGGGCACTCCCTGGTAATACTTCACCGGCCGCACGCATGAATACAGATCCAGAATCTGCCGCAGCGCCACATTGAGCGAGCGTATGCCGCCGCCCACCGGAGTCGTGAGCGGTCCCTTGATCGACACGCGCAGATCGCGCGCCGCGTTTACCGTTTCATCCGGAAGCCACGTCTTGAACTCACGAAACGCCTTCTCTCCGGCGTAAACCTCAAACCACTTCACCGAGCGCTTGCCGCCATAGGCCTTTTCAACCGCGGCATCAAAGACACGCTGCGACGCGCGCCAGATGTCACGTCCCGTGCCGTCGCCTTCAATAAAAGGAATGATCGGGTGATCCGGAACCTGATACTTCCCGTCTGCATACTGAATTGGCTCGCCATCGGTGGGCAGAGCCTTCCCGTTATACGTCGTCTGCATGTGTCTGGATATCTCCCAGCTGGATAAGAAATGAGGACTGCAAGATTGATTCCCCTTGAGGCTACCATCCGCTCAAGACGAGTGGCAATTCGACCGCAAAAAGCACGTACTAAAAAGTTGTCATCCTGAGCGAAGCGGGCCGCGCGCGCAGTCAAAGGATCTGCTTCTCTCATCGATCAGCACGAAAAGGGGTGCCCCATCCTTTCGCGCGTTTGCGAAAGGGTGGGAACCACAAAACCAAATCAGACGCTTTCATCCTGAGCGTAGGAAGCCAAAGGATTTACTTTTTCTCCGCGTCCTCTGTCACCACGAAGAGAAAGCAGTACAATCATCGTGGAATCGATACCATGCGACTGTACAAAATCCTGCCAACCCTCGTAGCCTGTCTCCTTTTCTCAACCTTCAGCCTCGCGCAATCGCCGTCTGCGCCGCTTCGCGTCGCTATTTACGGCCTCGAACACGGCCACATCTCCGGCTTCCTGCATCAATTCCCGAACCAGCATGAAGTCGAACTCGTAGGCATCGTCGAAGCCGACAAGGCACTCGCCAGCCGCTACCAGCAGGACTTCCATCTCGACGCGAGCCTCTTTTACACCACGCTCGATGAAGTCGTTGCTGCAAAGCACCCGCAAGCGCTGCTCGTCTACACCTCGGTCGGCGACCACCGTCGCGTCATCGAGCAGGCAGCACAGCACAACCTCAGCGTGATGGTAGAAAAGCCACTCACCATATCACTCGACGACGCTCTCGCCATCCGCCGAGCCGCCCGCGCACACAATATTCAGGTGCTCGTGAACTACGAGACGACATGGTACTCAAGCAATCGTGCCGTCTACGACCTAATCAACCAGGGCAAGCTGGGAGACGTGCGCAAAGTCGTCGTGCACGACGGCCACGAAGGCCCGAGAGAAATCGGCGTCCAGCCTGAATTCCTGAAATGGCTGACCGATCCAGCCACCAACGGCGCAGGCTCGCTCTACGACTTCGGCTGCTACGGAGCTGACCTCATGACATGGTGGATGCACGGCAAAGCCCCGATCAGCGTCACCGCGGTAGCGCAGACCGACAAGCCCGACACCTACCCCCACGTCGATGACGACGCCACGATCATCCTCCAGTATCCCGGTGCGCAGGCCGTGCTCATGCCTTCATGGAACTGGACCTTCGCGCGAAAAGACTCCGAAATCTACGGCAACAAGGGCTATGCCATCACTGTGGGACTCACGAAAGTGCGTTTACGTTTCGTGGGAGAAAAACAGGAGAGCGAAATCACCGCCGACCCGCTCACACCGCCGAATGACGGTTCCCTGCACTACCTGGCCGCAGTGATGAACGGCACGCTCAAGCCAGACGGCGACCTGACGTCACTCGACACCAACATGATCGTGATGCAGATTCTGGACGCAGCACGTGAGTCGGTCCGCACCGGGCGGACCGTCAAGCTCAAGCCGCTGCCCGCAAACTAGCAGTTTCTTATAAGCCAGCACAAAAAGGGTCTCCCATCCTTTGCGGAGCGAAGGGTGGGAGACCACAACCCTCACCCTCACCGTCATTCTGAGCGCGCTGTCCGCGCGAAGAATCCATGCGAAGTAGAACAAGTAGCAAAAACGAAACAGCTTTCAACCGCAAATCCAACGGCCGTAAACCAGATCTGATCTGATTTGACATAAGCTCCGGGCTTAAACGATCGTCTGTACCCGCTTCGCAGCAGCGTCATACACATTGCCGGCAGAATCAAGCGCATCTTCCACCGCGCTTCTGCCGACCTTGTAAGCCCTGCCGGCACGCTCACTGATCGTGTCGGCAGTATCCTTCACATAGTCCGAAGCATCTTCAAGCTTGCGGCGAACCTGCCGCCGTGTCTTTTCGCCTGACTGCGGCGCGTAGAGAAGCGCAACAGCCGCCCCAGCCGCAACTCCAATCGCAAAAACTGCCCAGAATTTTGCTGCATTCATAACTCGCTCCTTGTGACGACGGTACTCGCAGTAAGATACCCGGCCCGCTCCATAGGTTGCTGGTAATCCTACATTCAATCCGCGTCGTCGATTAGAATAAATAAGCTAGATTGTTTCGCGCACATGCCAAGTAGACACTGAATGACGAATTGTTTTTCTCTTCTATCTGTCCCGCAATCCCCGTATTGCACTCAGAAGAACCCGCTCTCTCATCGCATCGGAACTGACAGATGAGCGACCAGAAAACCGCCGTCATCATCGGAGCCGGTCCCGCTGGCCTCACCGCCGCGCTTGAATTTTTGCGCCGCTCCAACATCCGCCCCATCGTCCTCGAAGCCAGCAACGAGATCGGCGGCATCTCCCGCACCGTGCGCTACAAAGGCAATCGCATGGACATCGGCGGCCACCGCTTCTTCTCAAAATCCGACCGCGTCATGAACTGGTGGACGGATCTGATGCCCGTCACCGCAGATGAGAGTGGCAACGGCGATCATTCCATCCGCTACCAGAACAAAGAGCGCACCGTCTCCGCCTCAGAATCTGCCTCTGACCCCGACCTGGTGATGCTCGTACGCCCACGCAAAAGCCGCATCTACTTTCTGCGCAGCTTCTTCGACTACCCTCTCAGCCTCAGCGGCAAAACCCTGCACCAGCTCGGCGCATGGCGCATGGTCAGGATCGGCCTCGGCTATTTGCGCGCCCGCATCTTTCCGCGTAAGCAGGAAACCACGCTCGAAGACTTCCTGATAAATCGCTTCGGCGAAGAACTCTATCGCACCTTCTTTAAGTCCTACACAGAAAAAGTCTGGGGAGTCCCCTGCGACCAGATCAGCGCCGCCTGGGGAGCGCAGCGTATCAAGGGCCTGTCTCTGCGCACCGCGCTTGCACATTTCTTCAAGAAAACCTTCAGCCGCAAGCAGTCGTCCGACATCTCGCAAAAGGAAACAGAAACCTCCCTCATCGAAAAGTTTCTCTACCCTAAGTACGGCCCCGGCCAGCTCTGGGAATATGTAGCTAAGCTGGTTACAGAAAAAGGCGGATGCGTCCACATGGGCCGGCGCGTCAACAAGCTACACGTCGAAGGCAACCGCATTACAGTAGTCGAAGCCGCCAATCAAGCCGGCGAAACCCGCAGCATCGCCGCCCACTACGTCTTCTCGACCATGCCGGTCCGTGAGTTAATCAATGGTCTCGACGTACCCGTGCCGCAGGAGATCCGCACCATCAGCGACGGCTTGATCTACCGCGACTTCCTCACAGTAGGACTGCTCGTCAACAAGCTTTCGGTGACCGAACCCGACGGCTCGCCACTCAAAGACACCTGGATCTACATCCAGGAACCCGACGTGCAGGTAGGCCGCCTGCAAATCTTCAACAACTGGAGTCCCTACCTTGTCGCCGATCCAACCAAAGTCTGGATCGGCCTCGAATACTTCTGTTACGAAACAGATGAGCTATGGCGCATGCATGATGACGACATCAAGAAATTCGCCATCGCCGAGGTTGAAAAGATCGGTATTCTCAAAGCTGCGGACGTCCTGGACGCCCACGTCGTGCGAGTACCGAAAACCTACCCTGCTTACTTCGGAACATACGACCGCTTTGACGAGATCATCCGTTACATGGATCGCTTCGAGAACCTCTTCCTCGTAGGCCGCAACGGGATGCACAAATACAACAACCAGGACCACTCCATGCTCACCGCTATGACCGCCGTCGACAACATCATCGCCGGCAACATGGACAAGAGCGTCCTATGGGAAATCAACACCGAGCAGGAATACCACGAAGAAAAGTAACAAACAGCTTGTCATTCTGAGCGCGCAATCCGCGCGAAAGAATCCATGAGATGCATAGCAGGCCGCAAAAACTAAGCAGCTTTCGGCCACGACTCCATATCCCGTCATCCATCGCAACCCGGAGGGTGGGAACCAATGCAGCAAACTCGCCACAGCGTATCCTATAGAGTGAACCGGCCCAGGAAACTCCTCGTCCTCACCTTCGCGCTCAGCACTCTAAACCTGTCGGCCCAGCAATACTCCGCAGACAAACCCCTGGGTGCGTCCGCCCAATCCACCCCGGCGTACCTGAAAAACGCAGGCATCGACCAGAACCTTAACCACCCACTCCCACTCTCCGACCACTTCCGCGACGAAAGCAACAACGACGTCACGTTAGGAAGCTACTTCGGCCATCGCCCCGCCGTCATGGCGCTCGTCTACTTCAAATGCGGCATGCTCTGCCCGCAGGTCCTTCACGGCATGGGATCAGCGCTCAAACAAACCAGCCTTCACCCCGGCCATGACTATGATGTGATCGTAGCCAGCATCGACCCATCCGACACGGCCGCCGACGCCGTCGAAGCAAAGCAGAACTTCCTGATGATGCTCGACGACCCATCCGCCGCGAGCAGCGTCCACTTCCTCACAGGACAACAAGCCTCGATCACCGACCTCGCCCAAGCCACCGGCTTCCATTACGTCCGCGTCCCTGGGCCCGACGGCCAAATGAATCAGTTCGCCCACTCCAGCGTCATCATGATCGCAACCCCCGACGGCCGCATGTCGAAGTACCTTTCAGGGGTCGAATACCAGCCCCGGGACGTGCGCCTCGCCCTCGTCGAAGCCAGCGACCACAAAATCGGCTCCTTCTCCGACCTCGTCCTGCTCTACTGCTGCAACTACACCCCCAGCCAGGGCCGATACACAGTGGCAGTCATGCGCGTCCTCGGCCTCGCCGCCATGGGTTCGGTGTTGATGTTAATTGCGGTTGTTTACCTGTTAGGAAAGAAACCCAAACCGGCCGTATGAACGAGACCCTTCGCTCCGAGTTCCTGCAGATGAAGGAATACGATCTGCGGGTGCGCCATGAATTGCTCGACGCCGGAAAGCTCGCGGTTTTTACGGCTTATCGCGAAAGAAGCCATGAAGAAGCGATCTACCGAGCCACCCGGACCGGCTTCCGCTGCCGCGGCTTCACTTCCTTCACTTCGGCCTGCGCCGCGGCCCCGGACTGTTGATCCATCCAGTCATCCAGCCGCGATTTTTTAAACCGCCAGCGATTCCCTAGCTTGAACGCGGGAATGAAGCTCTCCGACGCGTATTTGTAGAGCGTGTCCGGGCTGATTCCCAAATATTCGGCCGCCTGCCGAATATCCATCACTTCTCGAACCTCATTGCGCGCAACTGCCGTCTTCATGGAAGGCCCCCGAAAATGAATCATCTCTACGCGGGCGGCACAAATAGCCCGGCCATGTGCTTATACCTGTTTTGGGGTGTCGGTTCAAGAGGTTTCCGTAAATGATAGGTTCTTTTCGGGATTCTTACCATAAATACCGGGGATTGACCGGACAGGAGAGCTGGCAGTATCAAAGTTGGTTCCTCCATGTCTCAACTTCATGTTTTGAATGAGCATTTTCTTATTAAGCAACACAAAAGGCTAGACATAATCGCCTAGCCTCAAGGGGGTGGTGTGAAAATCGATCTAGACTTTGGGCTCCAGTCCGCCCAGTATCTCCAGAAAATTATCGGTAACAGTCCGGTTTTTCGAGATCGCCTCAGCGATCGAAATATCCTTGATCTCGGTTCCTCGCAGAACCACCAGCCGTCCGAAACTCCCCTGGTGGACCAGGTCAATCGCCGCCAGACCATACCGCGTCGCCAGCATCCGGTCATAGGCCGTCGGAGTACCACCGCGCTGCGTATGTCCTAAATTCACCGAGCGTGTCTCATAGCCCGTTTTCTCTTCAATGGCCTCCGCCAGCGCCTGACCGATCCCGCTCAGCCGCGCATGTCCAAAGGAGTCAACCTTCGCACCCACGGTCGCCTGGCCTCCGCCCGGCAGCTTCGCCCCCTCGGCAACGACGACAATCCCGTACTTCTTGCCGTGGTCATGGTTGTACTTGAGCAGCGCGCAGACATGATCAATGTCAATCGGCTTCTCCGGAACCAGTACCACATGAGCGCCGCCAGCCACTCCGGCAGTCAAAGCAATCCAGCCTGCATCGCGCCCCATCACCTCGCAGACAATCACGCGGTTATGCGCCTCGGCCGTTGTGTGCAGCCTATCCACCGCCTCGGTCGCAATCGAAACAGCCGTATCGAATCCGAAGCAGGCATCCGTGCCATACAGATCGTTATCAATAGTCTTTGGCACGCCCACGCCCGGCACCCCGGCCTGAATCAATGCATTGGTCACCGACTGGGTATCATCGCCGCCGATGGCAATCAGCGCGTCGATCTTGTTGGCCTTGAGCGTGGCCACGCACTTCTCAATGCCGCCTTCAATCTTGCGAACGTTCGTGCGCGACGTGCGCAGCACCGTACCGCCCTGATCCAGAATGCCGTCCACCGCCTCCAGCGTCAGCGGCATCGTGTTGTTGTCCAGCACGCCGCGCCAGCCCTCAAGGAAACCCACGAACTCATCGCCGTAATGAAGAATTCCCTTCTTCACCACCGCATGAATGACAGCATTCAACCCGGGACAATCACCGCCACCCGTAAGCAAACCAACTCGCATGTTTCTTCTCCTCCACTGCAAAAATGAATCGGGATGGTTATTTCTTCTGCGAAAATCCGCAATAATTCTCTGCACGATCATAATTGGCACAAGTGCCCGGTTACAAATGGGCGAGCTGCGAGAATTTACTGGCGCAGAATTCGTGTCTGAGGTACTAAATAAAACAATGTTTCGCTGTTCGACTTCCCTATCTGCCCTGTTTTTCGGTGTTTGTTTTGCTACAGCGATTGGTTTAGCTCAAGCAAAACCGGAGCCATCACCCGCACCCAAATCTGTAACTGTCGCATACGATTATTCGCGCGAAGCAGTCGTCATCGAAAAGATGGCCACCGTCTACGATTACAACTCCGACGGCACAGCGGAAAAGCTCGTGACCTTCGCCGCGCACATTCAGTCCGATGCTGCGGTTCGTCAGCTCGGGGTCATCACAGTACCTTATGCTGCCCGGAATGAGCATCCGGAGATTGTCTATCTGCGCGTGCGCAAAAAGGACGGTTCACTTGTGCAGACGCCACCAGACGACGCGCAGGATATGCCCTCGCAGGTCTCACGCATTGCTCCGTTTTACAGCGATTTGAAAGAGAAGCAGATACCGGTCAGATCTCTGAGCCCCGGCGATACGCTTGAGTACCAGGTGAAATACCACATCGACAAATCTCAGGCGTTGAATCAGTTCTGGGGTGCAGAAAACTTCATCACAAATGCCGTCATTCTGGATCAGACAATAGAATTGCGCGTTCCCAAAGACAAATACATTCAGGTCGTAAGTCCGAAATCTCAGCCGTCATCAAACAGTAAGAGAGTCTTTCGTTGGAAGACCTCGCATCCGGAGCCAGCCCCCCAAAAAGACGACAAAAGAAACACTCCCAAACCCGACCCTGATCCCCAGCCCACTATCTCCTGGACGACATTCAAAAACTGGGAGGAGTTAGGGGCGTGGTACGGCGGCCTATCGAAGGATCGAACAGATGCTACCCCGCAGTTGAAGGCGAAAGTCTACGAGTTGACCAAAGGCAAATCAACCGATGACGAGAAAATTAAGGCGATCTACGATTACGTATCCACGCAGGTGCGCTACATCGGTGTGGCCCTTGGCATCGGACGCTATCAGCCGCATGCCGCAGAAACCGTAATGGACAACCAGTATGGCGATTGCAAAGACAAGCACACACTGCTCGCCGCTCTGCTGAGAGCAGCTGGGTATAACGCATGGCCGGCACTTATCAGCGACTCCATCAAGCCTAACCCCGACCTGCCTTCGCCCGGCCAGTTCGATCACGTCATTACCGTCGTCCCGCGCGGCAACGATCAAATCTGGCTCGACAGCACTCCTGAAATTAGCCCCTACCGCATGCTGGTCTATCCCTTGCGCGACAAGCAGGCGCTCGTCATCCCGGAGTCAGGCCCGGCGTCCCTGATGCGCACGCCTGCCAACCCGCCTTTCCCTGCCCTCGACACACTTGAAACCAGCGGCAAACTTGACAACGACGGCACATTCACTGCCCGCATGAGCATGAGCCTTCGCGGAGACAATGAGATTGTTTACCGTGAAATCTTCCATCAGACCTCACGCACGCAATGGAACGATCTCGCCCAGAACATCTCGCAGAACCTCGGATTTGCCGGTACAGTCAGCAGCCTTGATGTCTCCGTCCCCGAACATACAGCTGACCCCTTCCACTATTCCTATGACTACACGCGCAAAGAGTTCTCCGATTGGGCGAACCGCCGGATTCAACCTACGACGATGCCATTTATTTTTCCCAGCTCAGATGATGATGACAAACCATCCGACGAGCTAAACCTCGGCGCTCCTCATATCGAAATCAGCCATTCCGTCATAGAGTTGCCGTCTACCTACACAGCCGAGCTTCCCAAATCGGTAAAGTACAGCACGGCGTTCGCTACCTATCAAACCGATTACAAACTCGACGGCAAGAACCGCCTCACAACGGATCGCCGCACCGAAGTGCTCCAAAGCAAGGTTCCTGTCTCCGATTGGGTTGCATATAAAAGGTTTGTGAAGAATGTGCAGGACGACGAGGGCAAATTCATCCAGCTTGCTGCGCCCGGAGTGGCAGCGGCTGCGGAAGAGATCAGCAATCCCGACGCGGAGCAGTTAGTCCGCGAAGCATATGTCAACATGCAGAGCCGGAACTTCGACGCCGCGCGCTCCTCGCTTGAACAGGCAGAGAAGCTGAACCCGCGCCAGCTTGGCCTGTGGGCGGCCTACGGCGCAGTGAACATGCGTAACAACAACATTGATGAAAGCCTCGCCGATTATAAGAAAGAGGTTAGCCTGCATCCAGGCACTCCCTGGGCCTACCGTGCCTTGGCTGGAGTTCAAATCATCTACAAAAAATATGACGATGCCGAATCGACCCTGCGCTCGCTGCTGAAAGTTGCGCCCAATGACGCCGCAACAGAGCTACAGCTTGGCGGGCTCCTCATGCAGCAGAAGAAATACGAAGACGCTGCCAGCCTGCTCACAGCAGCGCAAAAGGCTACTCCCGACAACACGAACCTCGCCATTCAGGCAGGCCGCGCACAGATCTTTGCTGGTAAACAAAACGATGGCGAAGCGACTCTGCGCGCCGCACTTGATGGAGCCACCGATCCTGAAATCCTCAATGATGCGGCATACGAGTTGGCTGACACCAACCTGGAGCTTGACCTCTCGGAAGCAAGTTGCAAAAAGGCTTTGGATCTGCTGGATAAAGAGGCTGCGCAATTTACGCTTGCCAATCTAAGCAATTCCGATCTCCGACGGTTACAGTTGCTCACCGCAACATGGGACACCATGGGCTGGATTTATTTCCGCAAAGGAAATCTTGCTCTCGCCGAGAGCTACATTCATGCAGCATGGTTTGAAGGACAGCTACGCGAAGTAGGCGACCATCTGGGCCAGATTTACGAAAAAGAGGGTCGGAAACAGGATGCAGCCAACATATATGCCCTCGCTGAAGCTTCCAGTCGCACTTCACCTGACCCGGAGGGCCGCACTGACATGGAAAAACGGCTAGCGACATTAAAGAGTCAGGGCATTCACGCAGCCTATTCCGACCCTGGCCGCGAATTAGGAGAACAGCGTTCTGTATACATCCCCAAGTCGACTACAAAGTACGCATCCGCTGAATTCTTCGTAGAACTTTCCCCCGGAAAGACAGATGGCGTCACATATATCCGTGGTGACGAAGCCCTGAAGACGGATGGAGAAGCCCTGCAAAAAGCAAGCTTCCAGGTCCCATTTCCCAAGGATTCGCAGGCAAAACTCATCCGCCGTGGCATCCTCGTTTGTACTGAAAGCAGCGACAAATGCCAGTTCACCATGCTGCTTCCGCAATCGACAACGACAGATTAAACTTTGGCGCCGGCCTCATCCGGATAGAACGCAGCAATGTCCTGCGCATATTGCTGGTTCACAACCCGCCGCTTGAGCTTGAGGCTAGGCGTCAGCTCGCCGCTCGCAAGCGACCACTCTTCAGGCACGATGAGGAAGCGCTTGATCGTCTCAAACTGCGCGAGCATGCCATTCACCTCATCGACAATCGCCTGATACTTCGACGCAACTGCAGGATCATCCACCAGGTCCCGCCGCGTCGGCGCGCTGATTCCCTGCTGCTTCGCCCACTCTTCGAGCGCGACGAAGTTCGGGGAAATCAGCGCGCTTAGAAACTTGTGCCTGTCGCCCACCACCGCCGCCTGCGCCACAAACATAGACGCCTTCAGCTTGTTCTCAATCGGCTGCGGAGCCACGAGCTTCCCGCCGGACGTCTTCAGCAACTCCTTCTTGCGGTCCGTGATGTAAAGAAACCCGTCCTCATCGATGCGCCCGATATCGCCAGTGCGAAACCAGCGTTCGAAATCAAAGGCCTCAGCCGTCTCTCTCTGCTTGTGCCAATAGCCGGTGAAGACATTCGGTCCGCGCACCAGCAACTCGCCATCTTCAGCAATCTGGCACTCCACATTCGGAAGCGGTTTGCCTACTGACCCGATCCGGTAGGCACCCGTTGTGTTGATCGCCAGCACCGGTGAAGTCTCCGTCAGCCCATAGCCTTCCAGGATGCGAATGCCGACACCCGCAAACCATCTCGCCGTATCCATGCCCAGCGGAGCGCCGCCCGCGATGTAATAACGGACGCGCCCTCCAAATCCGTTCTGAATTTTGCTGAAGACCAGCTTGTTCGCAAGCTTCCAGCCCAGTGAAGAAGGCGTCTCGCCGCGCAGAATCTCATCCCGATGTTTCTGCCCCGTCTTCACCGCCCAGCCAAAAATGCGCTTCTTCAATCCCGACCGCGAGGCTTGGCGCTCAGCCTCCTGCTTCACCTTCTCAAAGACGCGCGGCACGGCGACGAGCACCGTGGGCCGTATCTCCTTTAGCGCGTTAGGGAGCCTCTCGAAGCTCGGACAATATGCGACGGTCGCCTGTCGCGTGTAGATCGCGTAATCCAGATGCCGCGCCGTAACATGCGAAAGTGGCAGGAACGAAACGCACGAATCCGCCTGCGAAATCTCAAATCCAGCCAGCGAATAATTCAGATTCGACGCGATGTTGCCATGTGTCAGCATCACGCCCTTCGGCTCGCCTGTCGTGCCCGACGTGTAAATCAACGTAGCCAGATCATCCGGCCCAACGTCATATGCCGTGCGATCAAACGCTGCATCGCGTTCCGAGCCGCGGCCATCTGCATCCTTCAGCAGGGACGACATCAGCACCGCATCCGCCACGCCCTCATCATCCATCAGGACAATCTTCTCAACCGCCGTCTGACTCCGCACCGAGGCCACCTTGTCATACTGCTGCCGCGAAGACACAACAGCAACGCGCGCGCCGGAATCAGCCAGCAGCACACCAATCTGTTCCGCCGTCAACGTCGGATACACGGGAACATCAACCCCGCCCATCGTCAGTACGGCAAAATCCGCAACTGCCCACTCCCAGCGATTCTCGGCCAGAATCGCGACGCGATCACCCTTCTTGATGCCCCAACTCGACAGCGCTTCGCCAAAAGCATGCACGCGCTGATACACCTGCATTCCGGAGAATGCCTGCCACTTCCCAGCCGCGTCGATATATAGAATGCTTCGTGACTGTGAGCTTGTAGCGACAAGAAAAAAAATATCGTTGAGCGTCTTGAGCTGAAGCATGCGTTCCGGCTGCACTCCTGAACCAACTCGACTAATCTATCGGAGCGGCAACCAATTGCCAAGCGGCGGGAAAACGGAGCTTGCATCCCCCCTTCACATCCCTCACTCTGTTACACAACTTTTCCGGGGAGGAACCGACATGAAACCAATTCTGGCAACAACCAACGACATAACCCTCGCTGTCTGCCGCCTGGTTCTCGGCATCGTTTTCTTCATGCACGGCGCGCAGTTCGCTTTAGGCTGGTTCGGCGGCTACGGCTTCAGTGGAACCATGCACTTCTTCACCACTCAAGTCGGCATCCCCGCCGTCTTCGCCGCACTTTCCATCCTTGCGCAGTTCCTTGGCGGACTCGGCCTCATCGTCGGCCTGCTCAGCCGTATCGCCGCCTTCGGCATCGCCTGCGACATGGTGGTTGCGATCTTCAAGATTCACCTTGCGTTTGGTTTCTTCATGAACTGGTTCGGCACGCAAAAAGGCGAAGGATACGAATACCACTTGCTCGTCCTCGCTATCTGCCTGTTGATTATGGTCAAGGGCGCCGGGGCGTTGTCCATTGATGGCATCCTAAGCAAAGAGAAAAAGTAGACGAACGGATCACCTCGTATAGCGAGGCCACACGGATACGCCAGCCTATGCCGTTTTTGTGTCTGCAAGCGCCTTACTCATCCCGATTGCTTCCTCCGGTGTCGGCAACCGTACCCCCTGCAACCTGCTCTCGAGTCATCTCGGCAATTGCTTTGCTGGTGCTAGCGAGCACGGCTTCCGGAGTCAGCCGCGCAAACAGATCAAGGGCGCGGGCTGCCAGACCAGTCCACCCGGTCTGGTGACTGGCCCCCAACCCGGCGCCATTGTCGCCATGGAAGTACTCGTAGTAGAGGATGTAATCCCGCCAGTGAGGATCGTCCTGGAACTTCTTGGTTCCTCCATAGACCGGGCGTTGGCCGTTGGCGTCGCGCAGAAACATGCTTGCGTTCCGGCGAGAGATTTCCTTTGCCACTTCGAACAATGTCATGTAGTTGCCCGACCCGGTTGGGCATTCGACTTTGAAGTCAGGCCCATAGAACGGAAACATCGACAGCAATCCGCGAATGATGAGCGCATTCACCGGCATCCAGATCGGTCCCCGCCAGTTGGAGTTGCCGCCAAACATGCCTGTGTTCGATTCAGCAGGAAGGTACTCCACTTTGTACTCCTGCCCTTGCAGGTAAAACACGAAGGGATGATCCTTGTGATATTTCGACAGCGAACGGATGCCGTATGGGCTGAGGAACTCATTCTCGTCGAGCATGTACCCCAGAACGCTCTTCAGTTTTGGCCTGTTGCAAGTGGTCAGGAGCCTGCGCCCCATATACCCGCCTTTCTCCAGGTCCTCGGCTGAAGCGATCTTTTCAATCACGTCAGGGTGGCGTTTACGGAACAAATTGACCAGTTCGGCGATTCGTGGATGGGTGTCGAGAGCGCCAGGCTCAAGCACGGTCGTCGCGCACAGAGGCAGCAGCCCCACCATCGAGCGGATCTTGAGGCGCGTTGTATCGCCGTTCGGGAAATGGAGCAGGTCGTAGTAGAAACCGTCCGCCGAGTCCCACATCTCGTCGTGGTTGGTGCCGATGCGGTCCATGGCATAGGCGATCCAGACAAAATGCTCAATAAAACGGTAGGCAATCTCTTCGTACATTGAGTCGTAGTCGGTCAGAATGAGCGCGATTTGCAGCATGCACTGGCAATAGAACGCCATCCACGCGGTCCCGTCAGCCTGATCCAGGTGCCCACCGGTCGGCAGTGGCGCACTGCGGTCGAAGACGCCGATGTTGTCCAATCCAAGGAACCCGCCTGCGAAGACATTGCGCCCCTGCGGGTCCTTACGGTTCACCCACCAGTTGAAATTCAACATCAGGCCCTGGAAGGAGCGTTCCAGAAAGCGGATGTCGGCGCGTCCAAGCTCTGTCTCAATTCTGTAGAGGAAGAGGGTCGCCCAGGCGTGTACCGGGGGATTCACGTCCCCAAAGTTCCACTCGTAGGCCGGAATCTGCCCGTTGGGGTGGGCATATAAGTTTCTCAGCATGAGCAGCAGCTGATCCTTAGCGAAGTCGAAGTCCACGAGCGAGAGCGCAATGGTATGAAAGGCCAGGTCCCACGCCGCATACCAGGGATACTCCCACTTATCGGGCATAGAGATGACATCGCTGTTCAGCATGTGGAACCAGTCGGTGTTGCGGGCACCTCCTTTGCCGGATCCAACCATCGGATGCGAGTCGTGCTCGGTCAGCCATCGATCGAGATCGAAATAGTAATACTGCTTGGACCACAACATGCCTGCCAAGGCCTGCCGGTGGACGCGGCGCTCATCCTCGCTCAGATTCTTAGGAGTGATGCGGTCATAAAACTCGTTGGCATCGTCGATGCGAGTGTCGAAGGTCTTATCGAACGTATTAAATCCGTCGGCTGCGGGCTTGCTGTTCAAGCGCAAACGGACAACCTTGCTTCCTCCGGCGGGCACGTCAAGCGTGTAATGGGCCGCGGCTTTCGTTCCCGTCTTCTGCGGATTGACGGCATCGTGCTCTCCAGAGATCACGTACCGGTGAAAGGCATCCTTCACGTAAGGTGTCGGATTGGGCTGGCCCCAAAGCCTGCTTGCATTCGATTCATTCTCGGTGAAGAGCAGTTCCTTCGCGCCCTCACACTGCAAGGTGTAGTCGCCCAGGTTCGGATGAGAAGCATGAATCTTGTTTCCATCGATCTGACCCAGCACTGGCTTCGTTTCTTCGTCGCCCCACGACCACGTGTTCCGGAACCATAGCGTCGGAAGCAGATGGAGCTGGGCTGCTTCCGGTCCGCGATTATGGACAGAGATTCGAACGAGCGTGTCTTCCGAATCGGCCTTGGCATATTCCACAAAGACGTCGAAATATCGATCCTCATCGAAAATACCCGTATCGAGAAGTTCGTACTCCATCTCCTCGCGCGAGCGCCGCCGGTTGGTTTCCACCAGATCGCGATACGGATACTCCGCCTGCGGATACTTGTACAGGTACTTCATGTACGAGTGCGTAGGCGTGCTGTCGATATAGAAGTAGTATTCCTTGACGTCCTCGCCGTGGTTGGACTCGCTGTTGGTCAGCCCAAACAAGCGCTCTTTCAGAATAGGGTCGCGACCGTTCCACAGAGCCAGCGCGAAGCAAAGCTGTTGCTTATCGTCAGAGAAACCGGCTAACCCATCTTCGCCCCAGCGGTAAGCGCGCGATCGCGACTGATCGTGCGTGAAGTAGTCCCAGGCATTGCCGTCGGCGCTGTAGTCTTCACGCACCGTGCCCCACTGCCGCTCACTGAGATACGGGCCCCATTTCTTCCATGGAACGCCATTCTCACGGGCTTCATTCAGCCGCTTCTGTTCGGTCACTTCAACATACGAGAACGGGGTACCTTTCTTTCCTTCGGGTGCCATAACTCTCTCCTGTGCTCCGGATTCGGCTCGTTAGAACATAGTAGAGGGGCCCTTGCTGAGTATCACACTGGTAAAAATGACAGTTCGGAGAATCCTTCCCCTAAACAACTCCACGATGAAAGATACGCCCGATTGTGCCGCCTAGCGAGGGGGGGCTCGCTAGGCGGAAGATCAACGGTGATCGGAGCATGATCCGAAAGAGGATCGTCGGGCGCGTGGTTGAGTTCCATCAGCGTCCGGGCAAAGTGTGGACCCATGGAAGCCGCAGAGAAAGAAAACGCAGTCGCGGTGCATGGGCCGATCCTTCTTCCTGAGTAAATGCATGAATGTGAAAGCATACGACCTGGGGCATTGCGCCGAAGCGATTCAACGACTCGCCAGACTCAAAATCTTCTGGCCTCAGCCGCAGTCATGCTGGATTTTCGCGCCTTCTTGTAACTCTGGAACGATCATCCGTCAATCCTCGCTAACAACGGCCCTAGAACGGCCAAAATAAGAACATAGGCGGCCGAAAGCGGTCCCAGCCTGGGTTCGACTACCACACCGAGGCCGGCTATCACGATGGAGAATTCTCCCCGAGGAACAAGAGAAAACCCGCTTCGTAAGCGCCCTTTCCGGTCGACACCCAGACGGCGGGCTGTCCAGTAGCCTGTGATCACCTTGGTCAGGGCTGTCACCACTGCGAGAGCAAACGCAGCGGGAAGAGCCGCAGGCAGGCTGTGCGGGTCCACCTCTAATCCAAAAAAGAAAAAGAAGATGGCAGCAAACAAATCGCGGAGCGGTGCGAGCAGGCGGCCCGCTTGCTCGGCCATGGAACCTGTTGCCGCGATCCCTACCAGGAATGCCCCGATCGCCGACGAAACATGGAAGCGCTCCGCCAGTCCGGCGACGATCATCACCACTCCGAAGACGGTGAGCAGGACAATCTCGTCCGATTCGTGAGATAAGGTCTTGCTGATTCTGGGGCCGAATCGCACCGCAATGATGAGGACGATGAGAACGACCAGGACAGCGACGGAAACAGACACGATGATTCGCGCTCGGCCCCCGCCCACCAGAAGCACTCCAACGAGCGGCAGGTAAACCGCCATCGCCAAATCCTCCAGGATCAGAATCGACAGAATTCCCGGCGTCTCCGGGTTGTTCAGACGCTTCAGGTCAGACAGGATTTTCGCGATGATTCCCGAAGACGAAATGTAAGTGACTCCGCCAAGCAGCGCCGCAGGCAACGTCGCCCAGCCCAGCAGCAGACCGGCGAGCAGGCCCGGAGTGAAATTCAGCACGAAATCCACGCAGCCCGCCGGAACTCCCTTCTGCAGGTTTTCCCGCAGTTCCTCGCCGGTGCATTCCAGACCCAGCATAAACAGGAGCAGAAGCACTCCGATTTCCGCGCCTGTCTCGGTGAAGTCCCTACTCAGATTAAGTGGCGCAAGCCCGCCGTTCCCAAAGCAAAGCCCCAGGATGAGGTAGAGAGGGATGGCGGAGATGCTCCATCTGCTGGCCAGCCGCGCCAAAATGGCAAGAAGAACAATAGCAGCGCCCAGTTCGATCAATATCCGGTAACCGTCATGTCCGCTAGACATGCTGAACAGCAGAGCAAAACAGAAGCCGAAATAATGCAAGCTCTTTCTCCCTTCTGAACCACGCGGGCTGGACCAGTGTCAGCCCCAAGGACACACCAATCTTACTCACTCGCAACCTGTAACTTCTGTAAACATTCAATACTCAATTCGGGAATCCCAATCGAAGTCACCGACGCGAGAAGCAAGATGATTCTTTGACTCAGCCAAGAGCATTTGATATAAAAAATGAGGCGGAAACGCCATCCCGCCAGACACTCCTCAGTAGCTCAATGGCAGAGCATTCGGCTGTTAACCGAAGGGTTGTAGGTTCGAGTCCTACCTGAGGAGCCAATATCCATTCAATAATTTAGACTTTTCACTCTCCGATCGTTCCGGTGATACCGGGATCCCGTCGAAAATTTCGTCTCTGCTGATCGATGCTACTGCGCTCCGCAACTCTTCCAATGCAAAGTGACCATCCCTGGCAGACATTCGCACCAGCCTTGCCGGACTCCAGCCGACGAACTTGGCGATCTTCGGTAGAGGCGTGCTGGCGGCGACGGTTTAATCCCGTCTCTGGCCACCATTTAGAACCAATAGCTTAGAAAGCTTATCCCCGGTGGGGTATGGCGCTCGCGGTCTATGCGGGCGCCATACCTTTTCGGCATTACCAACCGATACCGAAGGCCATATGTTCGCATCACAGATTGCACGAAGTCCGGCGACATTACTGAGTCTTTCCGACGTACAATTGTGGCGTCGGAAGCGCTGTTGTCGCGAGTTTGATAGCTTAAGACCCGGCAAGGACTACACATTGAGGGACGCTCATTTCGACGAGTTACCATCCATATCGAAGCAGGTCAGGCCAGGGTTCTTCACGTGCGGAGAGGAACTGCGAAGCCGAGTTCTCAAGACGCACAGGCCTCTCACTGCAGATACGATCCACGTTTGGCGCACGGCGCTCTCTGCAATCACTTCCGTTGCGGAAGAGCTGAAGACGGTTCTGTCTGTTGATGAATTAAATCGGTCGGAAAGATTTCGCTTCCCTGACCACCAAAGGGCGTTTGTAGCGGGACGCGCTCTGTTGCGAATGATTCTCGGGGGTTATTGCAACTGCGCACCGGAGGACTTGTGTTTCACCTACGGCGACAACCAAAAGCCAAAGATTGAAACCGATGGCCGCCTCTCACGGACAGTTTCGTTCAATCTATCTCATTCCGTGGACGCAATTCAGATCGCGGTAGCTAGAGAAGGAGAACTCGGCATCGATGTCGAACATCTTGCGCGGGAACATAATGTCGATGGTCTCCTTGCGGAGTGCCTGACAGACGAGGAAGCGCGGTCCGTATGTCGTCTCAACAATCCGCCACGGCAGGTCGCGTTCCTCAGGTACTGGGTCCATAAGGAGGCTTTCCTGAAGTGTATTGGGTGTGGCTTTTCGGTGTCTCCGAAAGAAGTAACCGTTTCGTTTTGCGACAGCGGCCGCTCCGTAATGAGTTGTCCAAATCAAATGGCAGACGTTGTTATTTTTGGGCAAGATCTTCAATGTGCACCCGGATATATTGCGGCGATCGCCACCCGCGAGCGTGAGTGCGCCATTCAGTCACTCGCCTTGTGAAGTCGCGGGTCCCCTGCCTGAGACACCATTCCCACACCCGGGAGAACCTCTAGTCGTGACCGGCATGAGTCATACAGCGCAAAGGTTGGCTACGGACATCCACAACCTCGTCCCGCCGATTACAGCGGCTAATGGTGCCAGGCTGCTGCCAGCCGAATAACAGGTGTCCATACTTCCGGACGCAGGAAAGAAACTGCTGTGGCTCTGTGTCCCTGCACTACCCGCGGTTCTGCCGCTCGTGCTCGGCAACGAACTCTCAGCGACATACCACTAGAACTCCATCTCTTCACGACCAATCGCTATTGCCCCGTCCTGGACCGGATTAAGAGCCCAGCGCATCAGTCGAATGCACTCGGCCAGTTCTGCCGGCGTCACAGCTTCAAAGACGGTACGTAGGCTGAGGTTCACGCCAAAGCGCTCCCGAATGCGAGAGATCACCAGGGTACCGACCAACGAGTGCCCTCCCAGTTCGAAGAAATTGTCCTGCGGACTCACAGGCACGCCGAGAAGCTCCTCCCATACCTCCATGATGGCTGCTTCCACTTCGTCTTCACTGCCCTCCGGAGACTGCCGGCTATCGGACCGTGGGATCGGGCGCGGCTCTGCTGGCTGCACCGGCATCCGTGCCCGAGGAACGGAACTCATCGCTGCCTGGCGCACTCGCTCGAAATCGCGCGTCGATACGAGCATCTGCGACATCGGAAACGCGAGCACCCGATCGAAAACCACCGTCGCTTCGTGCGGCCGAATCGCGTGTCGTTGGAGCTGCTTCCTGACTTCCTCCAACCCGGACGGCACTTTGGTGTTGACGGCCATGCCCACATCCCGCCAAGTATCCCAATTCACAGAGATCACCCGTGTCCCGGTCGGATCGTCGTGGATTGCGGCAAATCCATCCATCCATCCATTCGCCGCTCCATAATCCGATTGCCCCACCGAGGGAACAACGGCGCTGATGGAAGAACAGAGCAGAACAAAATCAAGCTCGGGCTGGGCCAGACATTGGAGGATCCACTCCGTCGCATTCACCTTCGGCGCCAATACCGCCTGCGCATCCTCCGGGGTGTTGGCGCGAATGATCCGCCCTCCTGCGATACCTGCGGCATGAATGACGCCATGCACTGCGCCGTACTCCAGGTGCAGTTCCGCCATCACCCGCCGCATCGCCGTGGCGTCGGCGGCATCGGCCTGCATGGTCAGCACACGCGCCCCAGCATCGTAAATGGACTGCAACGCCTCGATCTTCGTCCGCAGTTCCGGAGCAGTATCGGAAGATGTGAGCAGCGCGTGCCACTGCTCCTGCGGAGGCACGGGAGTCCGAGCGGTCAGCACCAGGAGGCCCTGTGTTCTCTGCGCAATGTGCCGGGCCAGCACGGACCCCACACCTCCGGTGCCCCCGGTGATCAGATAGGTGCCGCCCGGTCGCAGCGATAATCCGCCGGAGAGCTTTCCGTCCTGGTCCCCGATGCGAACCGGTTCGTAGATCTGCTGCCATCGTGTTCTGCCACGGCAAGACACGTTCTCATTTGCCCCTGCACGCCTGATTTCCCCCATCAACTGTTCGACCGCCTCCGGCTGGCCGGCATCCACATCTACCAGGCGGACCGTGAAATTGGGGCATTCCAGCGGAACGACTCGCCAGAATGCCGCCAGGGCACTGCCTTCTGGAGAACTGACCTTTTCCCCCAGGACGCTCCAGGCGCGATCCACCACAATCGTGAAGGCAATCGGATCATTCCGCAGTGAGTCCGCCAGCGTCTGAACCAGAAACATTCTGGAGGCCAGACTGACGCCTGCTGCACCCGGGCAATACATACAGACGATCCGTCTGGGCCACAGCCCGTTAACCTGCAGCTCCTCGATGAGCGCCTGGTAGTCTCCTGGCCGGTCGGGATTGATCTCCCAGGCATCCGTTTTCACGCTCCGAAAAGCCTCGCCGCTTCGCACTTCCACCACTCGGCTCGTGGCACGCAAACCGTTGATCACACCGGCCGAAGTGGCGCCATGTGCAGCGAAAACTAGAGTGGCGCCATCATTCTGTTCCTGCGCCGGCGCTGCAACCACTCGCTTCCACGAAGGAACATAGAACCAGTCGGCAGGGTCCTGTTTCCGCTCAGGCGCGGTGGATTCGTCCGCTGTTGGGACAGTCTTCGCCGGCTCGATCCAGTAGCGCTGCCGCTCAAAGGGGTAGGTGGGGAGCGAGACACGGAGTCTTCGCTGCCCGTCATAAACACCTTTCCAGTGCACTGGAACATTTCTGATCCACAGTTGTCCGAGAGCTGCCAGCCAGTGTTCGCGATCATTCTCGACAGTCAGCGCGTGGCGCATCGACGAGACGACCGGCCGACTCGTTCCGGATTGCGCACGAATCAGGGAACTCAGGGTTTCTCCTGGACCTGCTTCCAGCAGGATTGCCTCCGAATCCCGCAACAGGACTCGCGCACAGTCTGCAAAGCGAACGGTCCGGCGCAGGTGGGCGCCCCAATACGCCGGATCCACAGCTTCTTCCGCCGTGATCCATGTTCCAGAAACATTGGACAGCCAACGCAGGGATGGCGCCTTTCGGTGAACCTGGGCGATCTGTTCGACAAAAGGTTGCACCACCGGCTCCACCATGGGCGAGTGGAACGCATGGGAGCTTCGCAGCCTGGTCGAGCGGACTCCTTTCTTCTGAAGCACTGCTTCCAGCTTCGCAATCTCCGCTTCTGCCCCCGAAGCTACCGTCTGGCTGTCTGCGTTGACGGCGGCAATCGATACGCCGGATGGCAGCAGAGGAATCAGGTTGAACTCCGACAGGTTCACCGCGAGCATCACGCCATGCGGCAGAGACTGCATCAGCCCGCCACGTGTAGCAACCAGGACCAGCGCGTCCTCCAGTGAAAAGACGCCCGCCAGGCAGGCCGCCACATACTCTCCAATGCTGTGGCCAATCATGGCCGATGGTGTAATCCCGCACTGCATCCACAACTTCGCCATCGCATATTCGATGGTGAAGAGTGCAGGCTGCGTGATCGCGGTCTGGCTGAGCAGGCGTTCGGCTTCCGCTTCCTGGCCCATTTTCGGATACAGCACTGTTCGCAGATCCATCCCCAGCGCCGGCTCAAGGGCCGCAGAGCAGCGGTCCACCGTCTCCCGGAACAGAGGCACACTCTCGTAGAGATCGCGCCCCATATGGACGAACTGCGCACCCTGTCCTGGGAACAGGAACGCCACTCTGGCAGGATCCGCGGGAGCATCTTCCTTGCGCAGCTTTCTGATTTCAGGCGCACTCGCTCCCCTCCACAGAAGTTCTCGGAGATGCCGGCGGTCACGCGCCACCAGTGCCTGGCGGCATCGGAAGGGCTGGCGTCCGACCCCCAGCGTGAAAGCGACATCCGCGAGATCAAGATCGGGCGCCGTCTCAAGAAAATCCAGTAGTTGCGCTATACGGGCATCGAGCGCGCCGGGAGTCTTAGCGGAGAGTACAAGCAATTC
>Ga0206827_1032_pt1 | contig 36108 bp, 30 predicted proteins | sample Alteio_BWOrgCont_77_FD_152852 | JGI IMG/M metagenome (GOLD analysis project Ga0206827, IMG submission 152852) | Enriched cells from forest soil in Barre Woods Harvard Forest LTER site, Petersham, Massachusetts, United States -... | ecosystem: Environmental > Terrestrial > Soil > Temperate forest >...
AGATAGTTGGCTTCCTACAATATTTGCACTAGATGCTAACTGAGTTCCTGCAATAGCCGCGCCTGCTGATAATTGAGTTCCAATAATATTAGCACTAGCTGCTAGCTGAGTTCCCACAATAGCGGCTCCTGCAGATAATTGAGTTCCCACAATATTTGCCGTATTGGAGATATCAGCAGTGGTAATAGTACCATCAAGAATATCGCTGCTTTGAATACTGTTTGCTAGATTTAGCTTAGAATAAGGAATGTTTGCACCACCGGATAACTGTGCACCAATGATGTTAGCCGCAGCAGCTAATTGAGTACCGGTTATAGCTGCGGTATTGGAAATATCAGTAGCAGTAATAGTGCCATCAAGAATATCACTGCTTTGAATACTGTTTGCTAAATTCAGCTTGGAATATGCGATAGATGCGTCACTAGCTACATTAATATTTTTTATATTAGAGAGAGCTAGTTGCAATGCTTGGATGTCTGCTAAAAGCTGCGTAGTGTTGTCGCCAGATGTGCCATTAATGATTCCTGATATGCTAAAAGCAAAAGTAACAGATTTGACATAGTTAGAAAGAAAAGGTAATTCAACGAGCAACTGCTCTACTGTGGTTGCACTTTTGACGTATAAATTAAAGATGGTTGTACTTTCTTTTGGAAATTTCAAAAGATCGATTACACTGATTGCCCATTGTTGAATATCTGTAGTTATTGGAGTAGACATAAAATACCTTTTTATGTGATGTTTAACTAAAAAAGCATTTTTAGTTAAAATATCTGTTAGAATTTAAATTTAATCCCCATAGTCCCAATATGCTCTTGTAATTTTCCTGTTTTAGGTGCAGACAAACTTGATGTAGTGGGAAGCCCGCCACTATATACTGAAGTTGCAGTTGAGCCCGTTTGCACTTTACCAAGGTTGGCATACATATATTGAAGCTGCACATCGAACAAGGGATTTACCGTAACGTCAAATCCCGCACCGGCCTGCCAGGCAAATGCATTTTTGCTTTTTCCATCATAAGTAGTAGTGGTTGTAACAACGCCGTTATCTACTTTGCAATAATTGTTGGAGTTGTTGTTTGATATCCCGATTCCGAATTTCAAATAAGGCATGATTGACGTACTAGCATTTATTAAATCTACGCTCATATTGAGGAGAGCTGCATTACTTTGAGTTTTCCAAGATATAGAAGTGTTGTTATCGAGAATATTGCCAAAGTTATGTGAGTTTCTTCCTATGTATCTGTATTCTAATCCTACAGCTAGCAGTTTCAGCAGCTTGCTTCCTACTGCAGCTCCAAATGTATATATTGGGCTGCCAGCTGGTAACTGGGTATTACCTCGCAGTGCTGTTGATTGAGCAATGCCACCGTTTATCTCTATAAAATTACAGCTGCAAAGCTGTATAGATGAGGTTTCTAACGCATTTACTAGTGATGGTATTGAAGTAAATGAGGCTAAAACAAATAAATTTATTAAGTTTTTAGGTTCCATAAATAATTTTATTATTAAATTAATTATTATTTATTTCTCCTAAATAATTGCTTGCCACTGATAAGAAATATATGAAGCTATTCAAGCTGTTAGGCTGAGCTCTTAAAATAAAGAAGATATGATGCAGTAGTTTTTGTCAATGTAATTTCTTAATAAAATCAAAGTATTAGCACAATTATTGCATTAGTATGTAATACCAATTCCCATAACCCTTTCGTTTATAGTAGAAAAGCAACTCCCTACAAAATCTAAATTGGCTTTAGCTGCGTATGTGATAAGGGAACTGGTAATAAATGCACTTGAAGAAAAGTAAAGACCTAATGCAACTGTGCTTGCTAAAACAACAGGGTGGATTAAATTGCTTGTGCCATAGGCATTAGCAGCAAATATTCCAAAAGAGGCTGATAGTGTATATATGGGTGCAAAATATGCAGAGACTAATGCAGTTGCCAGAGCGCCAAACATAAATTCCTTTTGAAAATAATTGGTGATTATTGAATTAGCAACCCTATCCGCATCTCGAGTTGATATAAATCTTTGAAGAATACTTTTGCTAGGATCTAATGAATATTGCCCAGCCTCATAATGCAAAACTGAAATGCCTGACTGATAAATCTGTTCAACATGCTTCTTATGGTTTTCATTCATGGCTCCATTCTCAAAAGCAATAATCTTATCCGCAGGTAAGTTATCTACGACTTCAGAAATCCTAGAGGTTGATTCGCCCGGTATGTGTACAACACTGTTTTGTGTTATCTTAATTAGATGCAAAAGGGCTTTGTAGTAGCTTTCTATTCTTCCGTTATCTAGATTTTTGAAATCAAAAAACTGATAACCTTGTTTTTGTGCAGGCAACCGCTCTTCTAAGCGGTTGCAAAAAGCTATGCTTACCGGATCCATGGTCTCATTAGCATTATGTTTATTCACTTCTCTTCCGGTATTGGGATCACGTCTGCCAGTTCTATGCCCGTTGGTAACTATTACAAACTGTTTATCTTTTGCTGCGGTCTGAGCGATATAATCTGCCAAATTTTCAGCTTCCTTAACTGTGAAATACTTAAATTTATCCTTTTCAGATTTGTCTTTAACATCAGGCAGCTCGGCGTCTCCAGGTAATACGACTAACAAGTAAGCACCGGCTGGTGTTATTTTATTCTGAGCTTCTGAATACTCGGCTTTTAAATCCTCACTGAAAGTATTATGTGGTACCCCAACAGTTTCCTTTAACTTTACGCCCAGAGTTTTAAAATGTTCTTTCATCCCTGGTTTTAAGCTATATGCAGGCAGTGCAACACTATCCAATAAAGATGTTGTAGGTTCTTTGAGAAAGTCAAAAAACTGATGTCCACACCAGTTAGCATAAATCTTTTTACCGAGCTTTAATTGTTTTATTGCGATAAGTGATTGGTAACCTTTCTGACCACTCCCGAGAACTATAAAGTTGTTGGCCTTGTGATCCTGAACCACTGCAGATATTTGGCTTTCAAGTGTTTGCGGCTCAACTGCAAGCCTAGTTACATTAGCATCATTTATATGAAGTTTGTTTTGAAGAGACTTTGCTGTACCAAGTACATTCTCGTTGTCTCCTGCGGCACTTGTATGTAGTAAGCAAATAATGACGATTTCTTTCATGTTTCTCACCGTATCATGTACTGGTGCCGCCACTTTATCAGAAGAGTAAGGTGTGTGCAACTATTGTAGTCCTTGCGCTCCTCGCGAATGACGGAACAGGAGGAGCTTAAATGCCAGACATTTTATACTCTATAAATTACATATAAAAGCATTTATATTGATTTGTGGAACATGGGAACAAAGTATGGGTTACACAGAGTACAAAGATGTAAATGAAGTTCTGCATTCTTTGACAGAAGGAATGATAAGGGTTCTGGGGGACAACATAGTAGGCGTTTATCTTACCGGTTCTTTGTCTTATGGTGATTTTAACCCCGATAGCAGCGATATTGACCTTGTAGCAATACTGCTGCATCCCGCCTCATCCTATATGCTAAAAGCCCTAAAAGAACTGCACCAAGAAGTGGAGGCAAAACATATGAACTGGTTCAAACGTATAGAGTGCTCATATGTACCTTTGGATATGATGAAAAGCATAGATCCGCCCAAAGCTCCGCGACCTTATGTCGGTGAAGGGATTTTTTATCCGGAGGCACCATACGGGAACGAGTGGATCATTAACCAGTATTTATTGTATCAGCATGGCATTACCTTAGTGGGCTCGGATTTTAAAACTCTGGTAAAACCGATTGATATATTAGATGTGCGTAAGGCATGCATCAGGGACTTATATGAAGAGTGGCAACCTAAAATCAATGATCCTATCTATTTGCAAAACAGTCATTACCAATCCTATATTGTACTCAATCTATGCCGTATTTTATATACGGTTATCCGCAAGGCAACTGCTTCCAAAAAAGTTTCTGCTGCGTGGGTAATGTCTGAATTTCCCAATTGGAATAACCTTATTCTCGCAGCTGAGAACTGGCATTATGGTGTTGAGTTGTACTTGCAAGATGAGGTTATAGAGTTTATTAAATTTGCGGTTAACAAAGTTAATGAAGCTCAGCTTTCAGCTTCTCAATAAATCGTTTCATGTGTGGGTCTGAATTATCATAGGGAATTTCATCAAATGAGAACCACTTAATAGCGTTAAATTCCTTGGTATCAAATCGATATTTTTCCAACTGGTTGCCTTTGATCACATACCAGAGACTTACATCGGTGTGGCCGGCAGTTAAACCTGTGGTCATGGTGGATGTTAAAAACAAAGGCTCATCGCTCCAGAACTCAGCATTTACGCCGAGCTCCTCAAAGCACTCTCTAATCGCGGCATCTTTTGGGTGCTCATCAATGTCTATATGACCTCCTGTTGGTAACCACGCAATTGCATTTTTATGATCAACCAGAAGAACTTTCTCTGCTTCCTCATCAAACAAAACAAAATATGAAACCAGGTGCTTATTGGGGACATTAGGTTTTTGTATTCGGAAGATAGGGACGCCGCTTTTAATCCATGCCAGTGTGGCATCAATATGTTCACGCTCCAGGTTATCCATTGGTCTGATGTTTGACACAATGTTATATACTACTGCACGAGAATCTTGCGCTGCTAATGAAGGTTGGAGCATTATCATTCTGCAGGATCAGCAATTAATGTGATTGGTTTAGTGCTCATTATGATCTCCTCTGTTTGTATCTGTGATTCTTATTGTAGTTTTTGCTTAACAACTCTTCTACAAAATTCAGCACAGAACTATACTACATTTTAATCTTATAGCTTAGGCTCTTTGCTAAAATCATAAACAGAAATGCACGAGCCAGACGAGGGGAGCTGTAGTATTTCTGAGTGCCGGAGTGAATAGATGGTATCGTCATACCCTGCTTTCCAATGCTCTTCCATACTAAGACGGGAAAATTCAAAATCTTTCACATACCCTTCATATTTCTTGTTGTGATATATGAGGTGAATTATATTGAAAACTTTGTCATCGGCAAATGCGCTTAGCTTTTTAGCTTCGGGCAACTGCTTCAATTCCGCCGGTAATTTTTCTAGGAAATTAGCAATTGTATGGCGCATTTCTCGGGCATTTTTAAAACGGTCAGTATTTGCGCGGGTGCGGCTGGAATACTGAATGTCTTTTTGTCTGGTCATTACTTCAGCCATATTGCTTGGGAATTCACCGCTTGCGCTCCAAAGATCGACCTGAAAAATCAGAGTGTCACGAAAGGCCTTATCATCCACAACCCATTGCAGCGGAGTATTGGAGATCAATCCCCCATCCCAATAGTGGTGACCATCTATTTCTATGGGTGCAAAACCGGGAGGTAGGGCGCAGCTTGCCATAATATGCTCAGGAGTGATTACTTGCTTTCTATTATCAAAATTGGTGAAATTGCCACTTACGATATTCACTGCGCCAATATTGAAACGCAACTCTCTACTATTGATACGATCAAAATCAATAATGCGCTTAAGAGTCCTCTTAAGAGGTGTAGAATCATAGTAGCTGGTTTGTGTTTGCCAGGGTGTTGGGAATGTGGAGTTGAAGAAACCCGGTATTCCAAATAGGAGAGTCCGCATAGCACTCATGCTATTTAATAACTTATGCTCTGTGTAGTTTTCACTTAGCAGCGATTTTAGGTCTGGAATAGAGTAGTGAAAAGCATCCAGCGTTATTAATTCCCAAAATTCACGAAGCTTCTTCACGCGATGCTGAGGCGAATTTCCTGCAATGATCGCAGCATTAATTGCGCCGATTGAAATGCCTGCCACCCAGTCAGGTTCTAGTTTTTCTTCAGAAAGTGCCTGATAGACGCCTGCCTGGTATGCGCCCAATGCGCCACCACCTTGTAATAAAAGGGCAATACATTCAAAGGATGTCTGATTTTTAGAAGCCTGAGATTTTTTTGCTTTTGGTGCCACTTGCTTAATCTCCAAGATAGTTATGGATAACTCGACCATAAGGAAGTGTGATATCGGCAATAAAATGGCTGCCGCCAATGATTTTTCTCACAGGGAAGTCCGCAACAGGCGCATTGACGTGGGGGACTAAATGGAGTCTTGCCGGTCCACTCCAGGCTCCTTTTACTGTAGTGTCGCACATATTATAAGCGACTAGTTCGGCAATTTGCAGTTTGCCATTAACCCCTGGAATCAACTTAAGGTTCACCTGGGTTGTGGTTAATTTTTTGATTATAGCAGTAGGGTCGCGCAATTCATCATGCATGGGATCAGCAATAAGATTCTCGGGCTTATATGCCATTGTCCCCATCGCTACGCGTTGATCATCGTATTTCAAGGTGCCAGTTAAGGTATCATGAATGACCTTTAATTCAGGATGGCCGTACTTTTTAGGGAACCCCCAGACTTCTCTGCCGCATGTTAATGGTGGCTCGTTATCGAGATACATCTGGCAAGTAAAATTAACTTCCTCACCATTAAATAAACAGGGGATGACAATGCCGCTTTCCGTATAATCTCCAAAACCCGAGCTATCAGGCATTTTTATGAATTCATAGGCTATTAAATTACCTTTCGCAGGTTCAAGGGGAGCAGGTACAGCTTGCCTGATTGCGTCGGGATCGGATTCATACAGAATTATAAAATACTCGCGGTTAACGAAACGGTATGGGCCTTTGGGATAGCTAGGAGCTGCTGCGGGCATGCCTGAAAGATTTAGAATCTGTGTATGGTCCATAGGTATTATCCTGCATATTGGTTATTCTGCTGTCCATCCACCATCGATGGTTAAGGTAGCGCCTGTAATTGAACTGCTGTTGGGGCCGCAGAGAAAAGTAATATAGGCTGCGATATCTTCCGGGCTTACAAATTGGCGGGTTGGTTGTTTATCCAAAATTTCATTCGTTGCTGCCTTCGCATCCTTTCCTTCTTCTTTGGCCTTATCGTCAATCTGTTTTTGCACCAGCGGTGTTAGAACCCAACCCGGGCAGATTCCATTGCAGGTAATGTTCTCCTCTGCGGTTTCCAGAGCTACTACTTTGGTAAGACCTGCAAGTCCATGTTTGGCAGCTACATAGGCGGCTTTGTGAATAGAAGCAACCAGCCCATGTACTGAAATGATATTGATAATGCGGCCTGATTTTTGTGAGCGCATGATAGGCAGAGTATGTTTAATGGAATGAAACGCGGCTGAAAGATTAATGGCAATTATGGCGTCCCACTTATCGTCAGGAAACTCGTCAGTGGGCGCAGTGAATTGGATGCCTGCGTCGTTGACTAATATGTCGATGCCACCAAACACTCTATTTGCTTCCTTGACCATCTGTTCGATTTCTGCAGGCTTAGACATATCTGCAGATGAATACTCAATCTTTGCAGACTTTATATGCGCTAATTTCTCCTCGATTTTTTCTATATCATGCTTATCACCGAAGCCATTGAGCATAATATTACAGCCTTCTGTAGCCAGCTTAGTGGCGATAGCTAAACCAATTCCGCTTGTAGACCCAGTAACTATGGCGTTTTTTCCTGTGAGCATAAGTGACTACCGATTGATTGTCCTTATTTATTTATACACCTTATTTGATAATATTAATATTATTTTTTAAAAATTTATCTAATAGACTGATATATAAACTCAAAATGGTTATCAACCGGCAGCATATTATAATGCAGGCATAGACCGCTCAAAATTTGCACTTTGAACTCGTTCTACAAAACTCGAAACCCCATCTTTACGAATATGATCGTAGATAGATTTCCAATCAGCTTTACATGTTGTATGAAATGCGCTCACAATTGAGGTGCACAAAGCAGTAGCAGTCGCATAAAGTAAGTTTGTTACAATATAATTACCTCTACTAGCTTCATTACGATACATAAAGCAATTTAAAGCGACTCCGGCAACCAGCATGTGCGGAGCATAGCTACACACAATATTATTCACATAGCTTAAGGTTGTCTTAGCTTTTGTGTTAAATGTCTTAAATGTTTCCTTTACTTTCTCCCGCGATTGATACATTAGGTTTTCTGGGTCTCTTTTCTTTATAGCATTTGGTAGTGCTTTGTATTGCTGAGCTCCTAAAGCGCCTAGCCCATCAGAATGCAAGACCGCAATACTAGCCTTAGCTGCCTCTTCTGATAACGCTGGGCCGCAAGCACAGGCAGTTATTTTGACAACATCTTTTAGTCCGTTTGCGTTTAACTGCTGATCGATAGCTTCCTGTGCTGCCATTGTCTGTCTTCTAATATAAGGCTGGTTCGAGCAAACTAAAACTTGTATATTGCTTTCATTCCCTAACACGCCACCTTTATTGCTTTGAATTAACTTGTCAGCTGCATCCAATGAGGTGGAAACAGTATCAGGCCTGTTTTTAGTTTCAATAGCATCTGAATCAATCAATTGCTTCTCGTCTATTTCAACTCCGAAATGCGCCTGATAAACATCGGCTACCATATCGCTTTCATATAATTTCTTCCCATTAGGGTCGGTGTAGTTTAAATAATCTTTGCCATCTTGACGTTTGACTGTTGGAGCAGCTGAATCGTATTTAATTCCTAATTTATCAGCCAAAGCGAGCATATACTCTTTCCCATCTAGGCCAACAGTTAGTTCTCGTTTGCCTGCAAGAAACCTTGTTTGCCCTGGTTGAAATCCGGTTTCTAGCATTTTTGCTTTAAGGTATTCAATCCTTAATTTCTGTGTTGGGTATGAAGCGCCCATAACCCAGGTTTCATGGTATGATTTCTTAAGAGGAGACACTGAAGTCAGCAAACCTAAAACAGTTGAGTTATTTATATATGCTTGTTTACGATGTTCATCTTGCATCCAATCGCTTTTTTGAAGCTCGTTTCTTTCTTGTAGAGGTTTTCTTGCAAACGCAAATTGTCTCCAATATAATATGAAGTCCTGGATATCTTGTTGATCAAAGCTATCGTCTTCAAATAAATTGTCTAAAACATGAATATGATGAAATTTATTAATATCTGGTTGGAATGCTCCAGCCGTTTCTAATACCCCGCAAATTAATTTAAAAGCTTTTGTTTTGTCTTTAAATCCGCCCATTACATTGATGCTTTCCCAAATGTTTTCTTTACTTAAGATTCCTGATATATATAGATTACAAATTAGCGCTCTATGTTGGCTTTCATCTGGATCCCATCCATGATCTGCAGTCTGCCCATTAAATCCTAATTCGCTAAGTGCAGTTCTTAACTTTGTAGCACGCATGAAATACCTCAAAATAATTTAACGTGCTAAGCTACCATTACCTTGGGGTATGCACAATAGTTTTAGTAAATTTGACCTAACATTTATAAATAATTATTGTTTATGCATCAAAACGCGCATTAGCGGATGTGAATCTGACTTTGATCGTTTTTGCTTTCTTCGTTTAGCCTATCCTGATGCTTATGATTAGCAGCAGGTACTTCCTTACTAGCGGACGCCTGGTTTTTTTTGGCTTTATTAAACGCAGCTCTTATATCATTGTCAGCAGCATCTATGTTTTGAGAAGCCTGCGTAGATTCTTGCTTTTCAACTACTTGCTTTTTGCTTTTTTGGAATGCGGCTGCTAGATCTGGATCGACTTCCTGATGTGGCATGTTTGCTGCCATCGGCTTTGCTACTTCAACTGCTTGCTTCCCTGCTGCAACGCTTAAGTTTTCAATAGACGGAACCACATTCTTCTGCGCAGGACTTGCCTGAGAAACCGCAGGCTGGCCTTGCTGATTCGGGTTATTGTCTATACCATTTGGGTCTCTCTTAACCACTATTCTAACTAATGCATCTTCTTGCCTTGCTCCTATATGTTTAGCCACTTCATCGTATAATTGAGATGACTGATTCCCTACCTGCGGTTGCTGTACTGATTGATCAGCTGGCCTTCCACTTGAAGCGGCAATTCCTGCAAGATTTTCAGCTTTACTTGCATTGAGAGATTGGAAATTAGAGGCCGAGTGCTTCATAAAATCGGCTTTTATTTTCATCGCATCAGCAATTAAATTTTTCTGAGCTGCCATAATATCTGCTTTCTTATAAGTAGAATCGAAATCTGATAACTTACTCACAAAGTGTGCTTTTACCGTATGTTCACAAGCTTTTGCATGCTCATCTTCTACTTTTACATTCTTCATTTTATCTTTAACTGGTACATCTTCGTCTAAAGCTGTATGAGCCGTACGCAAATTGTGAGCATGATAATCGATCACTAATCTCTCAGCTACTTTCTCAATTTTCTTTTCAAGAGTTTGAATTCTGTTTGTAATTTGCTCAATTACTCTAGGGTCGGACTTGTTTTGAACAGCATTGTCTCTCAATTCCTTCGCAGATGCTATATGCTTATTTAACTCGCTGATTTTTTCAAAATTAGCTTCTAGAGAGAAATTAGTATGGTTTTCTAAAAGCTTTTTAAGCATTTCATCGGCCTTGACCGCATCGTCGTCAATCTTTGCAAGCATTTCACTTGACGCTTTTGTAAATTCATCGATCTTTTTAAACTCTTTATCCCATGGTTGCAGACTTGCTATAAAAACATCATATACTACCAACTGCTTTAGCACTGCTACATCGATATTAACGACATTTACGATATACCCAGCTTTTTTCGCTTCTTCAATTGCTGAATCCAATTCTCCGCTATCAAACCCATAATAGCTTATAAGAGCTGCCGCTGAGCTGAGTGTTGCAGAGCTTTTTGTGTTTTTAAATTCGCTTAACAATCTTGAGACCTCTAGCCTGGCATTATTCTTTTCTGATTCTTGCTGAGCTAATTTCAAATTTGAGCTAATAAAGCTATTTAGATCTTGCTGGTTCCCCTGGATGCTAATACCCGCTTTGCTAAATGTTGACCAATCTATGCCTGATTTCATGGTAGCCTCTGACACACTATTTCACTTAAGTATAGTCAGAAACCTGTTAACAGAAGGTTAATTTATGCAAATAAACTTATAAAATCGTCCTAATAATTGACTGTAGCGCGCCACTCCACCCCTCGGCTTCGTGTCGCTTACACCTCGGTGCCACCACAATTTACTCAATAAAGAGCCATTTTACCGTCACTGCGAGCGCAGCGCGGCAGCCCAGTCTTGTATGCTTGGAATGCCGTCGGTGCTGCCCCCGCTTGGGGCGCGGCAATCCAGTTGTGAGGCTGGTGTGAAATATTTTAATATTGCGCAAATATAGAGACTGGATAACCACGTCGCTTACGCTCCTCGTTATGATGAGGAATTCCGTCATAAAGCATAATATCTTTATTAAGGCTGGATTGCCGCGTCGCTACGCTCCTCGCAAGGACGCTGTTATGCATGCTTAACTTGATAAATGAAAAATACACGCCCCTTTCGGGGCGTGTACGTCATTGATCTGTTAAGTTAGCTTAACCTATTATGACAATACGCAGCAACCATCGGCCTTTTTATCCTTATTTTCATTTGCTGCTCTTCCTGCGGAAACTTGTGCAGCATGAGGCCCTTCTTGTTTTGATGGCATCTGATCCTTAACGCATACTTCTACTTTCCCTGGAGGGGTGTCGCCACGTAATGCTGCTTGGTAAGCAAGAACTGTATCGCTAGCAGCATATTTTAGACCAGAATCTTCTAAAATGCCGAAAGGGCTTTGTTTTGCGGCATTTGCTATATTAGGATTGCCCTTGTAAAAAGCTAAGGTGAGAATTCTTATCATATAATTTGTTAAAATAGCAGCACCTTGTTCTCTGCTTGCGGCGGTAAGGTCTTGCACGCATTTAGTAGCATAATGGTGCATCAGCGTATTGCCGTTATTATCTTGAGCATTTGGGTTAGCTCCTTCTTTTAGTAGGAACACCATGGTTCCAAGGTCTGTACTATTTCCAGTTGTAGGGAAATTAGCTGCTAAATGCAATGCGGTTTGTCCATCTAAAGCTGGCTCAGCCTTGTTAATATATTCAGTAACAGCTTCATTTAATAATGCTTTTTTATTTGCTTCAGGAATCTGAGTCTCAGCTCCAACCCATTCACCAAGTGTGGTTACATCTCCTTGCAACTTGGCTCTTAAAGTTTCAAAATCTCTACTAAGTGCGGCTTTGGCTAGTTCGCCGATCTCTCCTTTAGGTATTGGTTTAGCTAACATAACAATTTCTCCTTAATTGGGTTAAAAAATCGAGTTCATCATATCACAAAGTGACAAAAATAGCAAATTAAAAAAAATACGGAGTTTATTTTATTTGAGGGTGGCTGTATTGATTATTAACAACAACTTCTTGACTCTCAATGCTTGTTTTGTTCTCTTATATAAACTTATTTTAACTCCATCTAAAGGTATCCCTATGTTAGGCAGAATCCACGCCCCACTCAGAATGCTAACCCGATCTTTTAATATAAGATTACCTGTTAGCTATAATATGCATTGGCGGAGTCTTAGCAGTATACCAATTGGGCACTTAGCCCCTACGCAAGCAAAAATTGACTTACCCAAAAGCTTGCCCAAAAGGCTAGGGGAAGATGCCAGGAAAATCATGCATTACTGTGCGTATCTAGATGCGGATATGATACCTATTGAACTGCTTAAGGTAATAATGCCGGAGCCGGAAAGACTTTATTATGCGCTTCATGAGTTATCTCAAACTCAAATTTTGCGCAAGGAAGAGCAATTTGGATTATATAGTTTTGATAAAAAACTGCAGGAAAGCCTGAAAAATAATGAGCAGCAGCTAGCGATAATAGCAACGTTGATAAAACATATTGTAAAAATTCCCCCAGGCCAGAATATGCCTAAATCGCTGGTAGCTAGCGCGAAAGCGATTGCAGATGCCGCGATGGCAGCAAGGGCTTTCTCGCTGAATCTGGAGCAATTATGCAATATGCTCGGTGATTACTATAGTGACGCTCAGCAGCCTAATGACGCATTGATATACTATGAGAGGTCATTAAAAATGATAAAAGGAAGGGTTAAGACCAATCACCTTTCTGTAGTAGAGGCATTAAATACTGTTGGAGTTGCTCATCAAGCTTTGGGCGAAAGAGTCAATCTTCAAGCAAGTTTAAGGTATTTCGATGAAGCTTATAAAATGCTCCAGGCTATGGGCAGGGGTGATCATCCTGCCAGCTTAAATACGTTAAATAATCTCGGGGCAGCTTATGATGTTCTGGGGGGGGCGGATAATATCCAAAAAGCCATAGAATGCCATGAAAAAGTTCTCGAAAAGAGAATGGTTCTTTTTACTGGTAATCATCCTGCTATTGCCAGGTCACTTAGCAACTTGGGCACTTCTTATATGAAATTAGGCGGAGAGGAGGATGTCCGCAAAGGAATAAGGTATCTTGAAGAGGCGTTGTGTATGTTTAAAGCGCTTTATCCATATAACCATTGTGATCTTGCGAGCTTATTAGGCAATCTGGGTGCTGCGTATGAAGATTTGGGGGACGAGGTCGAGGCTCTTGAGTACAACAAGCAGTCTTATGATATGTGGTTAGCATTAGGAGAAAGCCATAGCGATACTAAACTTACTGAACAGTGTGTACTTAAGTTGCAGCCGGATCATTCCTCGTGCAAAGGCTTTGTTCAAAAACTTCAGGAGGAACGTGATGCGCTTGGGGTGAATCCAGTTGCAACAGATTCAATTAATCTGCATTAATAAATTCAAAGTATCCAAAAATTAACTTTTTATTAATGACTTTGCATTATGTTTGTATTATATGCAACATATTAAGGGGTTCTTATGCCAAATCCTCCGATATTAGATGAAGCAGCTCTAAAGCCGACTAATGCAAAGACTCTTGGTAAAAGCCCAAGTTATCAGGCTCAGCTATCGAAAATAAATCCTGAGCTGGGTGTTGAGGGGGTTAAGTTCCAGGTTAAAAAGCCCGGGATGTTTGTGCGAATGAGGCGCTTACTTGGGTATGATCGTGACATTTCTGATATACTAGGGGAATTTATATCATCAGCCATTAGCGCAGCCGCTCTGAATACGGATGAGGTCGAGCGAGCTCCCACAGTCTTTTTGGTTAAGGGATCAGATGACTATCCAGTCAAAATTGCATCTCGCTATATAAACTACGGCAAGGAAGGAATAGCCAGCACTGAGATCGACAACCTCCTCGATCAGGCCAAAGGGAAAGTTAAAACAAAAGGAAAGCATGCAACTATTGTAATAAATGAAACTGGTGCGGAAAAAACCAGCGAATTAGTCGCTGGTAAAAAATATGCAGGTAAGGATACAACAAAAAGCGAAACGGTTATTGATAAGAAAGAACTATATCGGGCGATAAAAATCTCAATTTTGCTGGGGGATCATGATCTCAATCCGGGCAATTTCTTTTCAATTAAAAATGAGGCAACTGGCGTAAATTATGTCGGGCGGATAGACCTGGGGCATGCCTTCAACAACCTAATCAAGACGTGGGGCCTAGGAGCTGACAGTAGATCTAGGATAGCACCAGATCGCGGGTTTGTGCTTGATTCTCTTAATAGAACTGAGATAAATGGCCTCAAAGACTCTACTCCAAAATTAAGGAAATACTACAAAGGGATAATACCTGACCTAGATTTTGCAGACGTCTTGCGTGAGAGTTTTGATATGGGCAGCATACAAGCTGCAATAGACGCGGCCAAGGAGCAAATCCTTGAAATGATGCAGGATCCGAAATGCGCGAAGGAAATTACTAAAGCTCTCATTACCTTAGGAATTAAGGTAAGGGCCCCGATCAGCCCGAAAATCATTGCAGACTTGAAGCGAGGAGGTGATGCAGCCAGGGAAGCTCTGGTTAATGAATGTCTGGATAATATCAGTGCTTTTGTAGAAAGAAATCAGGAAGAGCAGGTTTCTATCGGCAACGTGATAGAAGTTCAGGCTCTGATAGATAAAGCTCTAACTGGCAAAGATGTGAATTTAAGTCAAATTGCCGCTCGCATAACAGAATTATATAATACAGACAAAGGATACTTGAGCGGAAAAGATAAGGAAACTGGCGAAGTTGAGTGGTTGCGTACCGATAAGGATAAAACGATATTTAAGGGCAGTCTTAGGGATTATATAAAGCATAGAGCAACTCAGCTTGGTGTAGCCCCGGACAAAACCAAACAATATAGCAATCATCTTCTGGTGGGTGAACAGGTTCCTCAAACAGAATCCCATCAGTATGGTGTTGATGTGTTGAGGGATATCATTACGGCACAGGTTGTAAATTCACATATTCGCTCCACTCCAAACGCTGATGAATTGAATGTTGTTAATACTCTGGTTTCTCTAGTTAGGCATAAAATTGTGGATTATAGAGTTTCATTCACTCCAGAGCAGCTAAAAGCAATTGTTAAGATTGCTGTTGAGGATTACAAGAAATCTTCTAAAGAAATGGGTGGAAACTTTTCAATAGAAAATTACATTATTTCTACACGTTCTTCCGAAGAAATAGAAAAAATTACTGAATTCAATAGTGTCTGGAAAACAATCAAATCCGCCTTTGCGGTCAATCCGGATGATCATATCAAATTGCGTAAGCATTATAAGATATTGCATGAAAACCATAATAAAGCTCATCCTGATAAGCAATTGAATCTTGATGACCACCAAGCTAAAATTAAAAGCTTTATTAACGATTTTAGAAAAACTCAAGGCGGTAAACAAAAAACGCCAAGTGATCTACTTTTTTCTAATGAATTTGTCACGGCAATTAACCTGCATGTTAATGACCCTGATAACAGTGCAAAGCTGTTGGCTGGCCTAAAAGGAGAGAAACCCTACAATCCTGCTGAGCTTTGTAAGGCCTATGTTACCTGTATGCAAAACGTTCAGGAAATTCGTAGTTCATTCCCTGAAGAGGGAAGAGCCAATGACCATATAGATAGATATTTGTTTGAGGTATCTAGTGCGAGAGTAAATAGAGGTCTTTCTGGCAAACTTATTGACCGTCAATTGCTCGACAACCTTAGGGATAAGATGATACCAGGCTCTCCTTTTGTTGCTTCGCAGGAGACCCATAAGAATATGACTGACAACCAGTTTGCTAAGAACTTCGGGGAACACTTCCCTGCGCTTAAAAATATCCTTGAGAAAGTTGTTATCGATTTGAATCAAGAAAAGTATGTTCATTGCAAAGATAAGCAAAAGTACTTAGATCATCAAGTGCGCAAGATGGTGAATGAGTTCTCAAGGAAAATGCAAAAAAATGCAAAAGGACAGAAGATTAATTCTCATCATGAGTTTTCTGGTATTGAAGCTAAATGTGCTATGTCACTTGCTAATGGTGGAAAAGGATTAAAAGAAATTCTTGAGCCGATCTTAAAAGAGTTAGTTCCTGTGAAGAAAGCGCAAGTCAATCTTGATACAATTATCCCACAGGTTACCAATGAAGATTATTACCTAAAATATATAAAAGCGAATTGTCCGAGGCTCTATAACAAAATAGATAAAGAGCTTGAGGGAATTAAAGATCCTCTTAAATATAGCGAATATGTGGCTGCAATTGGCGCCAATATAATCGCTGTTGTCGGTGGTGATGATGGACTCATGCAGATAGAGAGCATTATAAAACTAAGCGATGAATTGGGAGCAAATATAAAGTTACCTTTTGATGGCAAAATGTTCGATTTGCAAAAGGGTGAAATTAACCCTCAATTTGTTAATGAAGCGCTTGGGTATAGCGTATATCTTGTAGACAAGATGACTCAGAAATACCCAAATGTGATAAATGCCATAACAAGAGAGCATAGAGAAGACGTAATATTTGTTGATAGTGAAGGCCAAGCACAATTTAACTACAAAGGTTACTTGGAGCATATAAATAAAATAAGATCCAGGATAGAGCAGTATGATGTTGCTGATGTAGCGAATTTTAGCTTTTTAAATAAGCTTTTAGAAACGCCTCTTGAAGGTAGCACTAAAAAGCCTAATGATATTTCTGCGGCACTTGTTGAGCACGAAATGCAATTAAATAGCATGAAAGACATTGCTAAGCAAGCATCGAGACTTGGGTAAAGACAGTTGTATTGCAAGAGTATAAAAAAAATACTTAACATATTCATTTTCATAATATGGCCGCAATGTTAATCTCAAATAGTCGTACTGAAAAGCCCGTCTAATCAGAGATGGGGTAGTTATGAAAGGAGCTAAACATGGAGGGCACTCTTAGGTTTAGGTGAGCAAATAAAAATCAGTTTCTATTTAAAATAATATTTATTCTCGTAATTTCTATTAAAATTTGTTACAATACTTAATATTATAAGGTTAAAAGCGGTGCTAAGTGCGTATCTTTTAACCTGGTCGAAATAGAGGTAAGCAAGTGCTAGAGCAAGGTGGATTAAAGAAAAAAACTATTTTAGACTTCTTTCCTAGGCTAGAGCGAGACAGTAATTTTACTACTCTGGATCCTGAGGCTAGTGAAGATTTTGTTATCCATAGAAGGAAACGTCGATCACATGAACAAGCAGAGTTGGATAAAACAGTTAGCCCTTCGGCCGGAGTTGCCTATCAAAGTCTGGTGCAATCCACAACATCCTTAACCGTTTCCGAGTTGAGTCCATCTAAAAGTAAAAGGCCTTTAAGCGATGTTCCATTCACCCCAGTTAAGAGTCATAAAGCAGCTAGTATAATAAGAGGCAAAAAAGATGGATTGCATGACGGGAATATCGTAGCAACTCCATCAAAAAGCCAATACATGTATAAAACTTTTGGTCCATCTCAGTCCCGGTGCAATAGAGATATCATCCATGAGCTAGCTGCTGGGAATCTAGTAAGATCATATATGGGAAAAAGCAGAGCCCCAGTCATTGGCCTTTGTTCAAGCACGTTTGAAAATTATAAGAAATTCGGTTTGAGCTCGGCAATGTTTCAATCATTTATACAGCTTAGAGAAACCGAATGGCACATAGCTAAGCCGGTTGGTTTTGAGGAAATGCTGGTTGTGTGTGGAATCATAGGTGACACTGATATTCATCAGCGCAATGTGGGATACAATGAAAATAGGGAGTTATCCAAGGTGGATCATGGACGGGCATTTATGTTTAAATATAGAAATGGCCTTGAGTTTTTGCATGTTTTAACCAATGCATGTGAAGCTAACGGCTATAGATATTTGCTGTCGCTTAAATCACTGAGGGAAAAACTACAGTTTATTGCAAGCCTAGGTTTAGAGCAACCCAAGCAAATGATATGGGATGCTTTTATGGCGATGAGCAGCTTATCTCAAGAAATGCATGATATATTCCCTATTGAAGTCAGCACATACAGAGTAAGTGTTTATAACCATGCGTCCTATGAAGAGAATGCTGAAGAGTTCTGTCCATCTTCATCTGATTTGAGTAGCCTTGTGCAACAAGGATGTTTGAGTACAACTACAAGAATTGAATCTTGGGAGCAATATAATGGGTATATCGTGAGCACGCTAACAGCAAATGTGAGCATTATTAGCGAGGCTGTTGAAATAATCCAAAGCATGGAAAGAAATAAGTATACGGATGTTAAAATCAAATCAAAAGGAAGGTCATATGCTCTGCATGAAAGCGGTAGAATGGCCGACTTTGTTTTCCAAAGGATGGTGTAATCGCCTCAGAACATAAAAAAATAAATTTAATAAAAAGTTATATGCCTCTTGACAAATAAGTAAACATGTATACTATATGCATGTATATAAAAGAGGCGAATATGTGGACAAGAACTTATAGTAAAACATTTCAAGGTGTCCGTAAGGAGGATATCTGGCCAATTTATTGCGACATAAACAATTGGCCGACCTGGCACGGCGATCTGGATTACTGCAAAATGGAAGGAGCATTTGAAGTTGGTAATCACTTCACGCTTAAACCTAAAGGAGTGAGCCCGGTTAAAATCATGCTCACCCAAATTAATGAGGGTAATAGTTTTACCGATTGCACCTCATTTTTTGGTGCTAAGATGTATGATACTCACGCGCTAGAGGATACCCCTGAAGGATTAAAGATAACTAATACCCTGGTTGTAACAGGCATTTTAAAGTGGTTATGGATAAAGCTAGTAGCGCAGAAAGTCGCAGATAGCGTGCCTGAGGAAACTGAAGCGCTTATAAAACTTGCAAGAGAAAGGCATGCCTAAGATGCCATTTGGCTTTGATCGCGCTGAAGATAGTCCGGGATTTTTGCTGTGGCAAACCACCATGATTTGGCAAAGGCAGATTAAAAAGGCGCTTGAGAGTTATGGCATTTCTCATGCCCAGTTTGTCATTCTGGCAACTCTTATGTGGTTTGAATCCCACCGCTATGACACGAATCAAGTCAGCATCGTAAACTGGACTAAGCTTGATAAGATGACCGTCTCCAAGTCTCTTAAAAAACTTGTGGCTCTTAAACTGGTTCATCGCATTGAGCATGAAACTGATACGCGGGCTAAAAGCGTAACCTTAACTGTCAAAGGTAAGGTTATGACTGAAAAATTAGTTCCTCTGGTTGAAGGAATTGATAGCAGCTTTTTTGGAAAGACATCAGCTGCCAATCAAAAAGCACTGATTAAGATTCTGCGCATTTTAACAAAAGAAAATGATAACGCATAAAAAAGTCTTTTTATTTGCCAAAAATGTTAGATGACTACTGCGACGACTTATACTATAGTGCGTTTGGATATTCTTAATTAAAGGTTAGGTACTCTATGGGTTTGCAGTTTATAGATTTTGATAACTGTGTAAGCGATATTAGTGATTCAACAAAGTGTTTTGACAGATTAACAGGCGAACTCTTTTATATCGGGTCCAAGATAGTTGATTATATCGGGGTCAGGATACATGATGATACCAATATACTTGATATAAGTGAGATACTAGGCAGGTTTTATAAAATGCTGGATCTATCCAAAGTCTGCGCAGAAAGTTATACTGAGTACGAGTATAATCTTTCAGTATACAGTGAAAAATGTTTCATGCTTGATCCTAACTTCTCTTGCCAGGTTACATTTGATGTAAAGCAAATTATGGAGTGCACATATGCAATGGAGACAATGAGATTCGAGCCCATCACCAGACAATTAAAGCTTGCGCTGCATACTCCGGATGTCTTACAAGGACAAAGCGAGGCTACGTTGTATACCTTTGATGTACCAAAAGATTTGATTGATCTATAATCTATTGCTTAAAACATGCCTTACACAGCAAAAAGCTCTGAAGAGCGATTCAATATAATATAATGTACCACATTATTATAAAATGAGCCAAAATTCCATCATTGTAAACACATACAATTGCAAGCCCGCAGGGCGTGGCAACCCAGTATCTTAAGGCTTGCGCAATATTTAGGTTTGTACTCAATCTCACTAATGGATTGCCGCGCTTCGCCCGCAACGACGACATTCCTAATCGTCATCAACGAATACCCTTGCGGGGTGAAGTGAAGCACCCTACGCTAAAGCTATGGGTGGCATGCCACCCGATCCGAAGGCACAGGGTGGATTGCTGTGCCCCAAGTGGGGATCGCAACTGACGGCCCTCCTAGTACATATATGACGACTAAGAATACCGTCAATATCCCCATCTTCTGCGTCATTCAAGTACTAATCCCTATTGTGGTAGGGATTAGTACACAAGCACAAGTGACTGGCAAAATCACTTGATATAACGATATTGGATGACAGTTTAAATATTTAAGTAAGGCTTAAAAACATATTATTTACTAGGCTGGACCTGAAGATGCAAAGCTGAAGGAATAGCCTTTTCAACAGGGTTTGCGGCACCTACTGCGATATTGCTAGATAAAACAATACCAGCTACTAAAGTGAGTGCAGAGATTGTGCGGATTTTAGATTTAGACATAATAGACTCCGTTATTAGTTGTTTTTATAAAGTCATATCACTCGATCTGAAAGCGGGGTTGAAATAAGTTATATTTCAATTGAATAGCTCTAAGATCGTAAGGAATTTTACGATTGCTATTTTGTCATTTCAATAGTTTTCTGAGCTAAACAAAATAAGTTATTTATATGAAATGCCATTAGGTATTGTTTTGCAATAAAAATGCACTTAGCAGCATAGTCTATTGAATATTAGTTTTTTGCAAAAAAGCAGTTATATACGCGACCATCTCTTGATTAATCTCAGCAGACCCACGGTCACACATATCGATGTGCCGTGCATTTTTGAGTCTGATAATAGTTGCACCTGATTTAGGTATAATTCCGTCATCAGCTTTTGTATCATTAGCCCTTAAACTCAGGATTGGAATGTGATCTTTAGTAGGAAAGGGGACTCTTAATGAGTCTAGAGATATGACCTTTGCAACTAACTGAGGGTAAGTAGTGGCAAAAAGCATGTTCATGTCGCCCCCATCAGAATGGCCAATCAGAATGACTTTACTCAAATCTAAAGTATTCTGTGTTTTTCTTAACTCAGAGATTGCAAATAGAATATTATGAACGCCTCTTTCCCAAAAGGGTTTGCGCCTTTCAATTAAGCTACCGGTTTTGGGCCGAGGAGGATCGCTTTCAAGATCATGCTGAATGCTTATAACAACATATCCTTGAGCACTTAACGCATTAGCTATAAAGGAATACTCACTGTTTTTAATGGTGTAGCCATGAGAGATAATAACAACGGGCATAAGCTCAGCAGTTGGCGTAAGAGGCTTATAAATCAGAGCTGGAATAGATCGCGCTCTGCTTGCATCAAAAAAGGTAAGCGGCTCTTGCGAAATTTCTTTCTCAGCAGCATAAGCCATTTGCCATCCTGAGGTAATCAAAGCAACGAAAATTAAGCCAACAAACTTAATCATTAGACTTCTCACTAATAAAACTAAATATCAGATCGATGATCTCCTGCACGGTCTGAGATGGGTGGTTTTCATCTGACTCAACTATTATGCCACCTAAGGCCTGAGTCCTCTCCTTGAGCACTCGCGCGAAATTCTCCATATCTTCAGAAATCAATTCTGACTGGTTGCGACTATGCCTAAGCCTGGCTTCTCGCTTAGCTCTGTCTGTATGAATGCAAATTACCAAACAGTTTTCAAGCGCCGGTTTTGGCAGCTTAGCTACAGCAAACTCAGGATTAAATGAGCCCTCTAAAATAATGAGTTTTTTATCAGTCATTGTTTTAAGTTTGCCCATCCAGGCGTGCGTTGTAACTTCCTGCCATCTTTGGGGCGAACCAAAGTTGGCGACCATAGTATCAAAACTGGGCACGCCAATATCATCAAAATAATTGAATGCCACCAGATCGTTGTGCAGCTTTTTTTCAATGGCTTTTATGATAGTTGTTTTGCCTGTACCTGAGGCACCAGTCACTAAAACCAGAAAAGGTTTTGCAATGGATTCTAATAATTGCTGATACTTATTTTTATTCATCATAAACCATAAGTCCAAAAGGAGCATAGACTTCCTTATCTTTTACAAGTACCTGGGCAAAGAGTTTAATAAAGCCAGCGTGCATAGGCTCGATGTGAAAATCAATCTCTGGCCCCCCTAAGGCAGTAACCTCAGTTGGCTCTGCGCCCATAGGGTGAATGTGTATGATCGATTTAAAGTCTTCACCAAAGCACACGATATGAGCAAAAGTGCCCATCAGTACTTGCAGGTCTTTTACGGGTTTGCCTTTGCTATCGGTCACGATGATTTTGCCCATTGAAGCTTTACCTACTATAAGTTTATCGGTATCAAAGGACAATTTGAAATTCATACCATCTACTGTGCTATTAAAGGAAACAGTTTTATCAATTTGAGTTTTAGTCTTATTTTCTTTGGTTAGGTCAGCTATGGCAAATTCCTGCTTATCGCTGGCAATTGGAACCAAGTCGGCCCAAATGCGGTAGTGGCCTTTTGTATTTGGCTTCCATGAAAATTCATATACTCCAGGCTCATCAGATGGTTTGGGGTGAACATGCGTATAATCTTTCAGCCCTGAATCGATGATCAACAAGTGGATCTTTTGCGTATGAACTTCTTTCAAATCATCCAAAGTGACTGGTTGGTTATCTTTGATCTTGGTGAGCTTAATCTTCACCAGCTTATGATCTCCTTCATCCTCTACTTTGTTGATAGTGAGTTTAATTGTCGGATGTTCCGACGAACTCATCCCTTCCATGGCACACGCAGTATTTGTGCAAATTAAAGAACATAATAAGGTAAGAAATAAAATAAACGCCCTAGTCATGGCCAGTACCATTTTGATTAAGCATTAAGTAAATAACTTGCTAGGCTATATAGTCAAGAAATTTCCAAATCCCAACCGATAGATATTGATTGTCATAGGCCAGTTAATTACTTTAATGTATGTATGTAATTGGAGATCGCATGAGTAATCTAAAAGGAAAGAAAGTTTTAATAATGGGCATCGCCAACGAAGCTTCGATTGCTTATGGGTGTGCGCGGGCTTTAAGCAATGCAGGTGCTGAGCTGTGCGTTACATATGCAAACGATAAAACCAAGCAACATGTTGAGCCTTTATTGAAAGGTCTCAATGCACCTCTATTTCTGAAATGCAATGTAACTGATGATGAAGAATGTCAGGGAGTTTTTGCAACTATAGATAAGCAATGGGGTAACTTGGATGTACTATTACATTCGATAGCATTTTCCCTGCTCAAAGATCTCCAAGGGAGGGTGACTGACTGCTCACGCGCAGGCTTTTTGGAGGCAATGGATATATCGTGCCACTCATTCATACGTATGGCCAAGTACGCCGAGGTTTTGATGAAGAATGGTGGATTAATTGCTACAGTTTCCTATGTAGGCTCAAACATGGTAATTCCTGATTATGGTCTAATGGGTCCAGTAAAAGCCGCACTAGAATCAGTGGTTAAATACCTGGCATATGAACTTGGGAATAAGAATATAAGGGTGAATGTGATATCACCTGGTCCAATAAAAACCAGAGCCGCAAGCGGCATTAAAAATTTTGACACTTTATATGATGAAGCGCTAAAAAGGTCAATGACCCATACACCGATATCCATAGATGAAGTAGGTAGTTTACTGGCATTTTTAGCTGATGATGGAGCATCTAAAAACATAACTGGCCAGATAATCTATATTGATGGTGGCTTTAACCAATTAGGTATAAAATAATGCATGAAGAAATCTTAAAAGAAATGAATTCATTACCGTGTGTAACTAATAAAACCTATGCCGAAATCAGTGTTGGTGATGAGGCTAGTTTAACGCGAACGCTTACTAAAAGAGATATTCAGTTATTTGCTATATTAACAGGTGATATGAATCCTGCCCATTTGGACGAGAAATATGCAAAGAGCGATTTATTTCATCAGGTTGTAGGTCATGGTATGTGGACAGGCTCATTATTTTCAACCTTATTTAGCATGCATTTGCCGGGGCCAGGAGCAATTTATGTCAGCCAGAACCTAAAGTTTCTCAAGCCTGTGCATTTAGGTGATACGATCACAGCTATTGTTAAGGTTACTAAAAAAGATGAAACTACAAAACATATAACATTTGAAACGCTCTGCATAAATCATAAAGGAGAAAAAGTTATAGCGGGTGAAGCTGTGGTAATTGCTCCGGAAGAAAAAGTAAGTTGGGTAGGATCACCTTTGCCGCAGATTCACCTAAAGGAAGGTGGACATAGTTTCGTGCAATGGCTTTTAAGTAAAGCACAGGGGCTTGCCCCGCTAAAAGTTGCAGTTGTTCATCCTGTTGATGTCTTGTCAATTTCAGGGGCTGTAGAAGCTGCTAAAGCTAATATCATCGAGCCTATTCTGGTTGGGCCAGAACATAAAATTAAAAAAGCTGCGGAAGAAGCGCATATTGACATATCGCAATACGAATTGATTTCAACGCTTCATAGCCATGAAGCTGCAGCTAGAGCCATTGAATTGGTTCATGAAAAGAAAGTTGAATCGATAATGAAGGGCAAATTATCTACCGAGGAACTTTTTAGCGCTATTGTTGATCCAATAAAAGGCTTAAGGACGGGCAGAAGAATGAGTCATGTATTTATACTTGATGTGCCCAATTACCCAAAACCAATATTTTTAACCGACACCGCTATTAATATAAAGCCTAGTTTGATGGAGAAGAAAGACATCGTGCAAAATGCAGTGGATTTATATCAAACTTTGGGTTTAGGTAGGCCTAAGGTAGCCATATTATCTGCGGTAGAAACTGTGACTGAAAAAATACCTTCGACATTGGATGCTACGGCTTTGTGTAAAATGGCGGATCGAAACCAGATTTGGGGCGCTATTCTTGATGGTCCATTGGCATTTGACAACGCGGTATCAAAAGAATCAGCAAATATCAAAGGCATCGTATCTGAGGTAGCAGGAGATGCTGATATACTTGTTGTCCCTGACCTGGAATCAGGAAATATGCTTTATAAAGAGCTGCGCTATTTTGTAGGTGTTACCGAAGCAGGTATTGTGCTGGGTGCTACTGTTCCTGTAATATTAACCAGTCGGGCAGGTGATATTGAAAACCGGGTTGCTTCGTGCGCATTGGCGTTACTCTATAAACGGTTGCAAAAACAAAGCTGATGGAACAATTTATAATTACATGCAATGCTGGTTCTTCTAACATAAAGCTTGCAAAATATAACGCCCGCACTTTGGAGCCTAGAGAGAAACTAAAGGTCTCTACTCCTGATGAATTGCTGGCTTGGTATAAATCACAAAATGATGTTATCGCAGTGGCACATAGGGTAGTGCATGGTGGCAAAGACTTTACCCAACCAGTTATCATCGATGAGTCGGTTTTAACGGAATTAAAAAAGCTGGAAGTTTTGGCGCCTTTGCATCAGCCGTTGGCTCTTGCAATTATTTCCTCACTTAAGGCATTTAACCCAATGATCACTCAAGTTGCCTGTTTTGATACTTCTTTTCATAAGCAAATACCCGAACTGGAAAGACTATTACCCCTTCCTTATAACTACTTTGAAGAAGGTATATGCAGGTATGGATTTCATGGGCTATCATACGACTATATAGCCTCCGTGCTGCCAAGTATTGCAGGCAAGAGAGCTGAAGGTAGAGTTTTGGTCTTGCACTTAGGGAGTGGCTCCAGTATATGTGGGCTGTTTAATCTTAAGAGTCAAGCAATCAGCATGGGGTTTTCCGCACTCGATGGCTTGATGATGGGCTCTCGTTCTGGCACAATTGATCCCGGCGCACTCCTGTATTTTCTAAAACAAAAAACTATGAATGTTGAGCAGCTTGAACAACTCTTATATCATAAAAGCGGGCTTAAGGGGGTATCGAATATTAGCCATGATGTTAAAGTGCTCGAGGACAATGGTAGTGTGGAAGCCACGCGAGCATTGCAACTTTATTGCTATAGTGCAGCCAAACATATTGGTGCAATTGCAGTTGCAATAGGCGGAATAGAATGTGTGGTGTTTACTGGTGGAGTAGGCGAGAACTCGAGTTCAGTAAGACGAGAAATCTGTTCCTATTTAACCTGGCTGGGTTTGGTGATTGATGACAAAGCCAACACCACGCATTCTGAAAAAATAAGCGACGATAAAAGCAGCATCCCAGTTTATATAATACCTACGGATGAAGAAATGATCATGGTGAATAATTGCGCCAGTTTAATATCCTTATAGGTAGACATGAAGCATAGTTGCCACCATCACTCGTCAAAGCCCAAAATTGTAATTGATGGTGCTATATATACTTGCCCGATGCACCCGGAAGTGCGTCAGCCTAAACCGGGTAGTTGTCCGGTTTGTGGCATGGGTTTGGAGCCTGTAGTTTCAACAGGTGAGGATGCAGAAAACCATGAGTATCTGGATATGCGCCGCCGGTTTTGGATTGCCTTCGTTTTAACTTTGCCGGTATTTGTCCTAGAAATGGGTGGGCATTTGCTAGGGTTTAATCAAGCTACCTGGATTCAGATGGTTCTGGCAACTCCAGTCGTGCTCTGGTGTGGATGGCCTTTTTTTGAGCGGGGGTGGCAGTCTCTCAAAACCCGTCATCTCAATATGTTCACTTTGATTGCTATGGGTATAGGAGTAGCTTGGTGCTATAGTATAATTGCAACCATGCTGCCAAATATTTTCCCCATAGCATTTAGGAATTCTGAAGGGGTTGTTGCGGTTTATTTCGAGGCAGCAGCGGTGATTACCACTCTGGTATTGCTCGGTCAGGTGCTGGAGCTTAAAGCCCGTGCGCAAACCAATAGCGCCATTCGCGCGCTGTTGAAACTTTCTCCTCAGACAGCAAACCTTATTAACACTGATGGTAAAGAGGAAGAAGTGATGCTTGCTCAGGTTCAGGTTGGTGATTTGCTCAGAGTGCGTCCAGGCGAGAAAATTCCTGTGGATGGAGAAGTGGTTGAAGGTCAAAGCAATGTTGATGAATCTATGGTGACAGGCGAGCCTATGCAGGTGGTTAAACAACCTAAGTCTAGGGTTATTGGTGCCACGATCAATCAGACTGGCAGCTTTATCATGAAGGCGTTGCATGTGGGCAGCGATACAATGCTTTCTCACATCGTACAAATGGTGAGTGAGGCGCAGCGCAGTCGAGCTCCGATTCAGCGTTTGGCGGACGCAGTTGCGGGCTGGTTTGTGCCGGTGATTATCCTGATAGCATTACTCGCATTTATCACTTGGTGCATCTTTGGGCCTGCCCCATCTTATAGTTATGGTTTTGTCGCTGCTGTATCAGTGTTGATTATCGCGTGCCCATGCGCACTGGGTCTGGCTACTCCGATGTCAATAATGGTTGGAGTAGGTCGGGGTGCTAAAATCGGCGTGCTGATCAAAAATGCTGAAGCATTGGAGCGCATGGAAAAAATCGATACTTTGATGGTTGATAAAACCGGAACCTTAACTGAAGGTCATCCGCAGCTTACCCATCTAATTTTGACCAGTGAGTACAAGGAAGATGAAATATTGAGGCTTGCTGCTTCACTGGAAAACAAAAGTGAACACCCACTTGCCAATGCTATAGTTATGGCATCTAAAGCAAGGAAGCTCGAGCTAGTTGCAGTTGCGGAATTTGAAGCTGTAACTGGTAAGGGGATTACTGGCATCATAAATGGTAAACGTGTGGTTATTGGTAATCATCGCCTGATGCAGGAAATCGGTGCAGATGATAAGGATGCGGTAAAACAGGCTAATGAATGGAGGGCACGTGGTGCAACCGCAATGTTTATGGCTGTTGATGGTAGTCCCGCCGCCATTCTAATTGTTGAGGATCCTATCAAAGCGAGCTCTAAGGAGGCGATCAAGCAGCTTCAGGCAATGGGAATGCATGTTGTCATGCTTACCGGTGATAACAGGATAACAGCAGAAGCTGTCGCGAAGCAACTGGAAATCGCCGAAGTTGTAGCGGAAGTTTTGCCGGTAGATAAAAGTCGTATAGTCGGGGAACTTAAGAAAAAAGGTCAGGTGGTCGCAATGGTTGGCGATGGGGTTAACGATGCACCAGCTTTGGCACAGGCCGATATCGGTATCGCTATGGGTACTGGTACTGATGTTGCGATTGAGAGTGCAGGGATCACATTGCTGCGAGGAGATCTAAGCGGCATTGTTAAAGCCAGGGCTCTGTCAGTGGCTACTATGGCGAATATCCGGCAAAACCTTTTCTTTGCCTTTGTTTATAACTTCTTGGGTGTGCCGATTGCTGCTGGTGTGCTCTACCCATTCTTCGGAGTTCTTTTAAGTCCGGTTATCGCCGCTGCCGCCATGACATTCAGCTCACTTTCAGTTATCGCTAACGCGCTGAGGTTAAAACAAAAACGCCTCTAAATCTCTAATAATATGCGTTTATTATACTGTAAATAGAAGCTAGAAGCCGCCTTTGCGAGGAGCGTAAGCGACGCGGCAATCCAGTAGCGCAACAAACTATATTCATGTCATTTGCAAGGCCTTTTAATTTAGATACGAAAAAAAGCATTCAGCTTTTTTTCGAGCTCCCCCTGTAGGGGGTCAGGGGGCGCTTGGAATTCTTTCGGCCTTGCCCCATCACTTTTGAAGGATAGTATAAGATTATTTATCATTAACCCAATCAACCTAAAACAAATCCATCGCAGCGTAGATGAGCATAATAGATAGCAGGGAAATCACCGAGGTAGTGGCGACGGTGTTTCTGACCAGGCGGGTATCGGTATCATAGCGCTTGGAGATGAAATGAATGATAATTGCAGTTGGAGCGGCGGTCATGATCAGGGTTGCAATCAGCCAGTATCTATCCAAACCGAAAAGATAGTAGCCCATGATCAGCGCGACTACTGGGTGAATGAAATTCTTTATTCCCACGATAATCGCAAGATCTTTAGTGAAAGCCGCTTTACTAAAATCTGATGCACTCAGACTCATCCCAAAGGAAAATAAAGCGAGTGCTGCTGCACCTGACCCAATGCTGGTGATGCTGTTGCTTAAAAATATCGGCACAGTAATCTCTATATATGATAGCACCATGCCAATAATCGGAAGGATGATGATAGGGTTAGCCAGTGCATGTATGATATGCGAACGAAGAGGCGCTTTCTTTTCATGGGTGGTGACTCCGAGTAGGAAAACGAAAATAAGCTGGATGACGGCAACCTGTAAAACGTTGATAATGACGGCGGCTTTGGAATCTCCAAGAATAAAAAATAATACAGGGATGCTGTAGAACGCAGCATTGACATAGAGCGAGGCCAATATTCTGATCGCAATATGAGGTAGATTGCAGTGTGCGCGGAAAATAATAGAGATTACACAGGCTAGAAGTACAAACGAAAACAAATAATTAAAAACGTATGGCCAGTGAATTAACTGTATGATACTGGTTTTCATGATGGTGCTGAAAAGGAAACACGGGATGGCCACTTTGAAGAGAAAGTACTCAAATCCTTCGTTCTGCTTCTCACTCAGCAGCTGCTTCTTGCCGCAAAAAAATCCGATGAAAATTATTGAAAAAAGTGGAACAATACTATTGATGAAATCCATGTTTCAACAACTAAACTTTCTTAGCTTTCTTGGTTTTCTTGGTTTTCTTCATGGTTTTTTTCTTGGCTTTGACCTTTGTGACTTTTTTCTTCATCACTGGTTTTTCTTGCATCTCAACGGTCTGACAGAAGGTAGACACTGGAGGAATTTGCCTTTCAGAATTTCTGTTTAGAAAAGCCATCAAATTAAAATTCTCAAAGTGCAATACTTGCGGTAATGGCACGGCATACACCAAATCAAGTATGATCAGCATCAGCGGTATATACGCTAGAATATATATATATAAAGGATGTGCAGGCGCATATATGGCGCAAAACAATGATACGCATAATCCCATAGACGGCATAACAAATAGCAATACCCCTGAAAGGAAAACTGACACAAAGCTGTAGCCAATGCCAAACCATTTATGCAGTCCATCTCCGATGATAATTATGTTTAATATCATTATACAAACATAGAACACCAAGGACGATGTCATTAAAAAGATTCTCATCATAAAAGTCTTATAATAATAATTGTTTTAAACCATACTACATCAATATATTTAACTTGCAAAACAAAACAATGCCGTTGTAAGAATCACTTTATCAACGTCTATTTATTGTAATGTATGGCGCTATATATTCCTAATAATCATCCCACTGTGGCTCTACTCGGGAGGATAAATGAGATCAGCCAACCCTTCCTAAAACAGCATGGACTTAGCTATTTCCAATACCTAAGATGTTTTGCGGATGGCTCAGTGAGTTTACTTCATAATACCAATAGTCTGCTGTTACACTTTATTGAAATGAATTTCCCGATTTTTTCTTCTTATAAATTCGAGCATCAGAACTTGCACAGCTATTATTTTCTGTGGGATGAAGAGCTACCATATTTTCCTGTTTATCTTGCTCGCAAATATCACAATATCCATCACGGTATTACATTTGTTCGGCGCACTAAAAACCATTATGATATGATAGCTTTCGGTATGCCGGAAGAAAGGTCAAATGCAGCTTCCTATTACATCACCCGGCTTAAAGCCATGGAGGAGTTCATTAACCATTTTGACTTCAGCAATAAGGACTTGCTTATGACCATGGAACAAAATCCGATCGCGTTACCTGATATCCAACGCGATAAAAACTATCAAGAGCTTTGCCTTCAGGGTTTGCAAAATCGCTTTTCTGTGACTGGTAAATTTGGTGCCACTTATATTACCCCTCAGGAACTCGCATGCCTGAAGTTGCTGTTGCAGGGGTATAGTTACAAGGAAGCAGGTTTGCAGCTTACGCTTTCGCCTCGCACCATCGAAACCTATGTTCTAAGAGTTAAAGCTCGCACCGGGATTACTCAACGTGGCGAATTCAATAAACTGCTTTCATTCTGTCCGTGAAAATTCCGGACAGATAAGATGGATATAGTGACTATGATATGAGCATCAACTATTAAAGGAGATCTGTATGAAAGTTATAAATCCACCGTATGCAACCAATCTACTCGACCAGTTTTGCACTGCGTATAACACTCGTGATTTAAACGGTGCTTTGCAGCTATTTACCCAAAAAGCAAATCTGTGGGGTACGGGGATCGATGAATACCGAAAAGGAATCAACGAAATCAAAACCCAGCTTGAGCGCGATTGGAGCCAATCTGAGAAAGGTGAAATAACACTGGCATCTGAAATTATCAGCTCACCTGATGATCCATCATGGGCAGCTGCTGTTTATAACGCTACAATTTATATAGACAATAAACCGCATACATTTGATCACCTGCGTGCGACTATAGCTATAGCACAGGAGCAAGGGGAATGGAAAATTGCCCATATGCATGCATCATTTCCGGATAGGCAGCAGCCAGAAGGCAATTCCTTTCCTGTAGGTTAAGAACTTGTAGAGAATGCTGAGTTGTAATACAATCAATGCAACTAATATTCTACAGAGTTGTTTATGCAATGGGACTTTACTAAAGAATTTGCCTTTCTCGAGCTCGCTCAGCAACTTAAAATGGAGCTGAGGCACTGCTGGTATAAGGATGGTAGGCGAGAAAGTGTAGCTGAACATTCCTGGCGGCTGAGCCTTATGATACTCCGTCTGGGCGAGCATCTTGACCAAAAAATTGACATGCTGAAATGCTTAAAAATGGCTTTGATTCACGATCTGCCTGAGGCGATAGCGGGTGATGTTCCTGTCACCCAGCAAGACCAAAATAGAAAACGCCTGAAGGAGCTTGCTGAGCTTGAGGCCATGAAACAAATTAAGGCCTTGCTCAACGATGACAGTGGCGATGAGATATTTGCCTTATGGATGGAATTTGAAGAACAAGTGACCTATGAAAGCAAATTCATCAAAGCGCTTGATAAGCTTGAGGCATTTATTCAACATGTAGAAGCTCCGCTCGCCACCTGGGAGCAAATTGAAAAACAAATGCCTTTTGAAGATAAATGGTTGCTTGCGCATTGTAGGTTTGATTCTTACCTGTCTGCATTTGCTGAAGATGTAAACAGGAAATGTATAGAAAAACTGCTTGAGGCAGGCGAAAATATTGAAAGCCTGAGGGCAACTGCACTCAAAGCTGCTGCCTAAGTGGGTTATACCAATTCTCTTTTTTCATTGCTGCCAGCAGCCGTTCAATCATTTTAGCAAAGGCACCATTGCCTAGGACATTGGCGCAGGTGATCACCGGGTCAAACAAAATATAAAGTGCGGTAATCAGCGACATCATTTCGGCATTAAATCCCAGATAGGATTCGAGAATCGGCAGCATAACAATGATGCCTCCTCCTGGGATAGCTGCTACTGAGAACTTAGACATGACAAAATAAAAAGTGAAAATGAGGTAGGTTAATAAAGCCGGTTCTGTCATGTTAAAATTTTTAAGTACAGCATATGCAAAAATCGGTATGGCGAAACAATCGCCCACCAGGTGAATGTTGACCGTAGCTGGAATTACTGAGCGTGCCAGGTCTTTATTATGAGCATTGCTTTCGGCGCCCATGATGGTGAGAGGCATGCTCGCTGCACTGGACATAGTGCTAAACCCACAAATAGCTGCAGGAAGCATATTTTTTAAACTCTTTATAAATCCTTGGCTTCCAGGAAAAATAAAATAAGCCAAGCCTATATAGCTAAACTGGGCAACTGCAACAATCGCAAATATGGAAGTATATTCCTTAAGTATCTGCAAGATTATGCCGTCGAACTGCATCTTAACCACAAAGCCGGCAATAAACAGCGGGATAAGATAGGTGAATGAAGTCAGGATTTTGGTGATGCAGGACTCCAACCAGTCTGCAATGTTTTGAGCCAGTTTGCCTTTAAGCCGAGCGGCAATAATTCCCAGAATAATCCCTGCGAACATGGCTTTATCATTGGCGATAAGCTTGGGTAACTCCCAGTACCATAATGGTTCAAGATCGAAGCCTTCACGGGGTTGCGCCAGGGATAGGTCAAACTTATATACCCATATGCCTATGTAGTGGCTGAGAAAAGTGGAAATGAAATTTGAGCAGCAGACAGCAATAAAAATCAAAAAGATAATTTGCGTTGCCTGCTTTGATAAATTCACTGCCATTTTAAATAGCAGCCCAAAAATAATAAGCGGCAGTGAAAAGACAATAATAGATTTGATAGTTAAGCTAGTAGCATAGCAAGCTGATTTAAATTCAATCGGCATGAACGGGTCAAGCAGTACAATGGCTATGATGATTGCCAGGAGTACAAATGGCATTTTAAAGAACATGGAAACTCTCCTAAAACAGAATGAAATTATATATATGTGAATTTTGAACGTACGAAATGATTACCGGCTGAAGCCGGTTGTAGTTAGGAAAGTAACGATGCAGAAGTTGATAAGCAAAGCTGTAACTTAATAATATCTTCATTTACCATTATAGCAGAATGTTCAAGATAACGCAAACGCAAAACGCCATGGAGAGCAGGCTATGTAGATCTTTGTTGTTGGGCAATGGCCTCACCCCTGTTCAGCAAGGCGTTATATCCCATGCTGGGGTTAGGTGTATCCTGGGGAGATAAACTTGCAGTATAATTTCCATATACCTTAAGTCGGCGAGGAAAACGTGGAGGTAAAGGATGAGCTGTTTTGGTTTCTTCAGTTGCCTGTGGGTTTAATACGCGCGATCTTCTATTTTCACGAAGCAATAAAGCATTTTCAAGCGGGCAACTTTCACTCCGTAAACGGGGTAGTGGCCTGTTGGTCGGCGAGGTACCCCGGTCATTTGGTAAATTACCTTTGCCTTCTGATTGAGGCTGGCTTAAGGCAACAACCGGCATACTTGGAGTTGGAGAGACCACTGTGTTAGGTTGACTATTAATTTCAATACCTTTTTCGTTCGCATATAAAGTCGGATCTTGTCTTTCAATTTTGATGCTGTGTAAGACAGCATATGCGACCGGCTTAATGCCTTCTATTAGCAGGTGCCGGTTATGTGCATACACTATTGGATCTTGGTTGCCTATCTGTTCATATTTTTTTGAAGATGTGCCACCGATGTTAATGTTATTTGCTATTGCGTACGCAATAGGAGCTAATCCCGCTACGTGCATAGAATATTTGTGTGCACATATAATAGGGTCCATGCCCTTAATTTTAATACCATTTATAACTGCATACTCTAACGGAGTTTTATTATCGATTAGCCAGCCTTTATTTTGTGCATAAACAATTGGGTCAACGCCTTCAATTAAAATGCCATTTATCGCTGCATACTCCAATGGGTTTTTATCATCGTTAGATATAGTTATATTTTTACCAATGGCGTAGACAATTGGGTCTAATCCCTTAATCTTTATCTTGTTTATAGCGGCATACTCTATCGGCTCTTTCGTGCCTAATTTTCTATTTTTTCTTCGTGCATATACTATCGGGTCGTGCCCTTTAATTTTTATACCATTTAAAGCTGCATACACTAAAGGGTGTTTATTATTGATTTGCCAGTCTTTGATGAACGCGTACTCTATTGGGTCAAATCCAGCGATTTTAATGGCATGTGCTGCTGCATGCTCGAGAGCGCTTTTGTTATGTATTGCAAAGCCGCGTAAATGTGCAAATACAATTGGATCCGTGTCACCAATATTTACATACACTTTTGGATTCATACCCCCAATTAGGATGCCATTGGCTATTGCATAGTTTACCGCAGTCATTGCCCCAATGTTGATTCGATTAAATGTTGAATATGTTAGCATATCCTGGCCATCAATATTCAAGCCGGTTTCCAGCGCATATATAATCGGATCCTGGCCATCAATTCGCAGCTTATTATCATAAGCATATTTAATTGGGTTTGCTCCATTTAAGTATTTTATCCACTCACTTTTGATCCAATCAATCTCAGGCTCACGCCCTTTTTTGGTCATTTTTTCTGTAGCCTCAACATACATTTTAAATCGACTTAAGGCTTGCCAATGCTTCTGAAATCTCTCGATGTAGTGTTGTTCTAAAGTAGCTAACGAGTCATACGAAAATGTTTCGGCTGGGGATATGTCATAATTGTGGTCGGTGTTATCTGTCCATTCCGGGAACCTAAGACCGCGTGGGTCAAAACCCGTTTGTTCCAATTCATATACGCGCGCTTTAATATGGTCGGCAATCTCTTCAGGTGTAATCATAAGGATCTGTTCAAGTGATTCTCTAAATTCTGTGAGATCAATTTTAATATTGTGTTTGAATTGATATATGTCGCAGGCACTATGAAAATTCTTCCACATGCATTCGCCACTAGTAAATAGCTGAGTTGCAGACCAGCCATGGTCAATCTTGGCGAAAGTTCTTGAGATCCTATCTTTTCTGGCATTCCAGTCAGGCATAATTCCTATATTACCAGGATGGATGTCATGCTCTCCTAAAGCTAATAAGATCGCCATTAGCTTGCCACCGCCTGATACATTTGCCAGACTTTTTGCTGAGCCATACTGATTGTATGCTGTTGCACCAGTATATTTCGATGCGTTTTTAAATTTATGGAGGTACTTTGAACGCAATACTACTTCGTTTTGAGCAGAAGCGTAAACTAGAGCAATCACTGGGGCGCGATTGTATAGTACTCTTCTATATAGCGATGACGTAAGAAACTCATTCAGGAAACTCGCAGAATTCCAGTGGGTATCTCTCGTATCATTTCCATTTTCAATAACAGGAGTTTTCACAGCCCACTTAAGCATAAAAATTTCCTCTTCCTGACCTGTCGACCGCTGAGCTTCATAGCGATATGAACCCGCAAATTCTTGTACAGTAAGTCTTGTGAATGCAGATTGGTTATCTGGTTGCTTATCTCGGTGGAGTTGTGAAATAGCAGCCGTTATTTCATTCTTTCTACTC
>Ga0206827_1033_pt1 | contig 36075 bp, 39 predicted proteins | sample Alteio_BWOrgCont_77_FD_152852 | JGI IMG/M metagenome (GOLD analysis project Ga0206827, IMG submission 152852) | Enriched cells from forest soil in Barre Woods Harvard Forest LTER site, Petersham, Massachusetts, United States -... | ecosystem: Environmental > Terrestrial > Soil > Temperate forest >...
AAAACTGGGTTGCCATTCGCAGTTTCTATATCAGCAAATTTGAGGTAAGCCAGGATGAATGGGAGGCAATTATGGATACTAACCCCAGCTTTAATAAATGCCCCAATTGCCCGGTAACCAACATTAATTTTAACAAAGCACAAAAGTTTATTATGAAACTTAATTCCCTCTCCGGCAAACAATACAGGTTTCCCAGTGATGCCGAATGGAAGTATATGAAACGCGGCGGCAAGCCAAGCTTAGGCTACAAATACAGCAGCAATAAATTTTCGAAATTTGATAGCTTGCCGACTAACGTACACGATGTTGACCAATTGGATTCGAATGAATTGGGAATATATGACCTGGATTCAAATGATGCATGGGAATTTTGCAATGCCCTTGTTCAAACAGGTTATATACAAGTGATGAGAAGTGCATATTCTGTCAGGGAAGATCATGACAGGCGATGGTGCGTAATTTCTTACCGCAGTTATATTTCACCGAAACGACGCGAGAACTGCGTTGGGCTGCTTTTATGTCATTTGCTAATATTTGCTTTTGCGGTTGAATATTATTTTCCTCAATTTGTTTCACAGTTTTTAAAACGAGTTCAGCGCCAAGAATGCTCATTCTGTCATGCAGTTCCCCGGCGGTTTCATCGGGGCCAATTGGAAGTTTTTCCTGTAAGATAATATCTCCCGTATCTATCTCATGCTGAAGAAAAAAAGTGGTAAGGCCAGTTTCTGTTTCGCCATTTATTACAGCCCAGTTGATTGGCGCTGCCCCCCTGTATTGCGGCAGTAGGGAAGCATGAAGGTTAAAGGTTCCATATTCAGGCATTTGCCAAACTATTTCCGGCAGCATTCTGAAAGCAACTACTATTTGCAGGTTAGCATTATAGCCTTTCAGTTCTTGAATAAATTCGGGCGCTTTCAGTTTTTCAGGCTGTAAGACAGGGATATTGTTGGCAATAGCATATTTCTTTAAAGCGCTTTCATTTAACTTCTGCCCACGCCCTGCCGGTTTATCCTGCGCAGTAACTACCGCTACTATATCATAGCTTTGTTTTATAAGTATATCCAGCGAAGGCACTGCAAAATCAGGCGTACCCATAAATATTATTCTAAGCATAAGGGCAAAGATATTAAGTTATTGGTTTATTAAGTTATTAAGCAAAAAAAGGCTTTCCTGCACCTCAATAACTAAATAACTTTATAACTTAGTAACTTTCCCAAAAAAACAACGAAATTCGCAAACATAATACTAACTTAAAGTAGTATTTACCCTCATTTGCTGGAAACGATGATTAAAAGGTGGGCAGCCAAACCGGCCCCCGATTTGAATATACTCGAAAGTATAAGAAAAGAACTGAAGGTAAATGATATCCTGCTTCAGCTTATTGCACAGAGGAGTATCGGTACCTTACGGGAGGCGTTTGTGTATTTTACTCCGGATATTAAATACCTCCATGACCCTTTCCTGATGCTGGATATGGAAAAAGCCATCGACCGCATTATTACCGCTATGGAAAAGGACGAAAAAATACTTATCTATGGCGATTATGATGTTGACGGAACTACTTCAGTAGCGTTGGTTTATTCTTTTCTCGAAACTATATACTCCAAGATTCATTATTACATTCCAGACCGTTTTAAGGAAGGGTATGGCATATCCATGCAAAGCGTGGACTGGGCCAAAGAAAAAGGCATAAACCTTATTATAGCCCTTGATTGCGGTATCAAAGCAAATACCCAGGTGGAATATGCCAATGAAAATGGAATTGATTACATTATATGCGACCACCATACGCCCGGTGATATTATTCCTGATGCATTTGCTGTCTTAAACCCTAAAAGGAAAGATTGCCCTTATCCATATAAAGACCTATCAGGCTGTGGTATAGGCTTTAAATTGATACAAGCATTGGCAACAAAACTTAAACTGGAATGGAATTCAGAAGAATACCTTGACCTCGTGGCAGTGAGTATAGCTTCTGATATAGTGCCGGTTACCGGAGAAAACCGGACTTTGGCTTTTTTCGGGTTAAACCGTATAAATACTAATCCACGGCCGGGCATCTACGCGCTGATGCAATACGCTGCCATCAAAACTAATATGCAGATAAACGACCTTGTTTTTAAACTTGGCCCGCGTATAAATGCTGCCGGAAGAGTAGCCAGCGGGAGTGCCGCAGTAGCCATGCTTATTGAAAAAAGCCGACACAAAGCCATAGAAATGGCAGCGGAAGTGAATAAAAGCAATTCCATGCGCAAGGAATTTGATTCTACCATTACCACCCAGGCGCTTAAAATGCTTGAAGACGATGACAATTACTTAAGCCGCAAAACTACAGTGCTTTTTGACCGTGAATGGCACAAGGGCGTTATTGGCATCGTTGCGTCCAGGCTTATTGATAAATATTACAGGCCTACTGTTATGCTTACAGAGTCAAACGGTTATGCTGTAGGTTCTGCAAGGAGCGTACCCGGTTTTAACCTGTATGAGGCCATAGCCGAATGCGCTGATGTACTCGATCAATGGGGTGGCCACCATGCCGCGGCAGGCCTTACCATGAAGCTGGAAAATATAGATTTGTTTAAGGAAAGATTTGAAGAGGCTGTTACCCGCCTTATTACAGATGACCTGCTTATTCCGGTCATTGAATATGATCTCGAAATACCATTTGATGCCATAACATTGTCCTTTTGCAAAACCCTTGAGCGTTTTGGCCCTTTCGGCCCTGAAAACATGAAACCGGTTTTTATGACTAAAAACCTTGTAAGCGTAGCTGAACCGCGTATTGTGGGTAATAACCACCTGCTCCTTTCTGTTTCCGATGGCTCAGGAATATTTTTTCGCGCCATAGGCTTTGGCCTTAGTGATTTTATTGACCTTACTCATAATGGCGCAAAAGTCGATATTTGTTATACAATAGAACCGAATGAGTTTCGGGGTGAATTTTCTATAAACCTGAATATTAAAGATATTAAACCTTCGGTCGAATAATTTCATTTTTTTGACTCACGACTTTCGACTGATGACTTACGACTATTACCATGCAACTTAAAGCTGAAAACCTCCTAAAATCTTACCGCAGCCGTAAAGTGGTAAACCATGTTTCCGTGCAAGTGGAACAAGGGGAGATCGTAGGGCTTTTAGGCCCAAACGGCGCCGGTAAAACTACTACATTTTATATGGTAGTTGGTTTTGTGCGACCAGATGAAGGCCATATATACCTTGATGGGGAGGACATTACCCACCTGCCTATGTACAAGCGCGCCCAAAAAGGCATTGGCTATCTGCCACAGGAACCTTCTGTTTTCCGTAAACTGAGTGTGGAAGACAATATCCTCGCCATACTCGAAATGACCGGCCTTAACAAGCGGGAACAGGAAGAAAAACTCGAAAGCCTCCTTACCGAGTTTGGCTTGCAGCATGTGCGCCGCAACAGGGGAGATGTGCTTTCAGGTGGCGAAAGAAGGCGTACAGAGATTGCCCGCGCCCTGGCTGTAAGCCCTAAATTCATTCTCCTCGATGAACCATTTGCAGGAGTGGACCCTATTGCGGTGGAAGATATTCAAACCATTGTAGCCCAGCTTAAACTAAAAAATATTGGTATCCTCATTACCGACCACAATGTGCAGGAAACCCTTAGTATTACCGACCGCGCTTATTTGCTTTTTGAAGGGAAGATACTTAAATCAGGCACGGCAGAAGAACTTGCCGCCGATGAGCAGGTACGCAAAGTATATCTCGGCAGGAATTTTGAGCTAAAAAAGAAGGTTGTCAATTAAGGCAATTTTTCAAGGTGAACCGGCAACTGATGTTGGGACAGAAATTATAAAACTATCAATTTGGGCTACCCACCTCAGACTGCTGACTTTCTATTTTCGACTTTTTCGGTGGCATGGTGCCAAAGATAAGGTCCCAAAATGGGGAAGATACGCCAAAGGCCTTATCTGGGTATTTATAGTGGTGGTGATTATGGTGAACCCAAAGGTATTTGAAAACGGTTTTCGGTGGGCGCACTACGTGCATAGTATAGTGCATCATGGCATAGGTGAGGTAGCCAATCATAAACCCTGAAAAAAAGGCATAAGCATATACCCCAACAATGAGCCTGAAAAACAGGAAGAAAACAGAAGCTACAATGAGGCTGGGGATAGGAGGCAGTACAAGCCTGTTTTTATCCTTTGGATATTCGTGGTGTATGCCGTGCACAAAGAAATGGAATTTCTGCACCCACTGCCTTTCATCAATAAAATGAAAAACATAGCGATGCAAAATATATTCAAAGAAAGTCCAGGTAAACATACCACCGAAAAACAAGAGTAAAAGCGCTGAGAACGAATGGTCTATGGAGGTATAGAAATAATAAAGCAAAAACCCGCATATAGGTATATACATGGAGAGAATAATAGCTGGGTGCGTTTTGGTAAGCGCCTCCAGAAATTTGCTTTTAAATAACGTACTTGAACCTTTTACATGCACTTTCATAATTCCCTTATGGTTTCGCTTATCACCTTCAAATGTATAAAAAAACAATAAACATAATTTGATTCGCCTCGTTAATTTTTTTTCAAACCTGTTTAAAACGCTAAACGGGCTATCAGACATATTGTTTGGTAATGTGGAAAAAAACTTGAATTCCCTAAGAATTTATATTCTTTTGTTTTCTTTGCGCCTTTGCGTCTTTGCGAGAGAATTACTTCCCTAATTTTGCAAAATGGCCTCAATCACAGGAAAAGATATAAACAAGGCAGCAAGATTGTTGTCTCAAAATGAAATAGTAGCTATTCCTACCGAAACAGTCTACGGCCTGGCAGCTAATGCATTAAATATTGGGGCGGTGTTGAAGATATTTGAGGCAAAGAACCGCCCACATTTCGACCCGCTTATAGTGCATATTGGTAATAAGGCTGATATTGACAGATATGTCCTTTATGTGCCTGTGACAGCTCAAAAATTGATGGATGCCTTTTGGCCGGGGCCGTTGACATTGGTACTGCCTAAAAAGGAGATTGTTCCAGACCTGGTAACCTCCGGCCTGCCGGAAGTGGCTATCAGGATGCCCAACCATCCACTGACGCTGGAATTACTGAGGCTTTTGCCCTTCCCACTGGCCGCGCCAAGCGCCAATCCATTCGGTTACATAAGCCCAACCACTGCAAAGCATGTAGAAGAACAGCTTGGCGATAAAATACCGTACATACTTGACGGCGGCCCTGCCAACATTGGTGTAGAATCTACCATAGTGAGATTTGAAGATGAAAAAGTTATTGTTTTAAGGCTTGGCGGTATTCCGGTAGAGGAAATTGAAAAGATAGTTGGCAAAGTAGAGGTGCAGGTTAACCAAAACATTAACCCCATAGCACCGGGACAATTAAGCAGCCACTATGCACCCCGGAAACCATTTTATGTAGGGGATATAGCTGATTTGTTGAATGAGTTTAAAGATAAAAAAATAGGGCTGATAAATTTTGGTAAAGCATTATACAGCAATACCTCCTGGCAATGGAACCTGAGCCCGGAAGCAGACCTGCATGATGCGGCAAAAAACCTGTTCAGGATACTCCGTGAAGCCGATACTTCTGATGTGGATGTAATAATAGCCGGATATGTACCTGATGAAGGCCTGGGCAAAGCGATAAATGACAGGCTGAAACGGGGAAATTATAAATTATGAATTAGGAATGAGAAGGTTGAGTAATAAGAAATATCATTAATTTGCGAGAAAAAAATGCCAATTTTTAAGGAAGAGAGCGGAAAGCTAAAAAAATTGACGTTTAATCCTTTAACAACTGAAAAAGGGTTACAAGTATTATTTGAGCATAATTTATTAGAGGTTTTGGATATGCACTTCTTAGCCTCAGAGTTTTCCACAACATTCGGAGGACGGATTGATACACTTGCAGTTGATACAAATGGTGCGCCTGTAATTATTGAATATAAGCGTAATAAAAATGACAATGTCATAAATCAGGCGCTTTCATATTTGAAATGGCTTAAATCTCAGACTGCCGATTTTTTTGAGATGCTTATCATTAAAAGATTAGAAAAGGAAATAGCTGATAAATTAATTCAAATAATAGACTGGCGCAACCCACGCGTAATTTGTATTGCAGAGAATTATAACAAATATGATACTGATGCAGTTGAAGTGATCCCTGTACGGATAGAGCTTTTCAAATATCGATACTATGAAAATGGTATTTTTAGCCTGGAACCGCTAAATACTATTGAAAGACCTGTAGAAAAAGTTGAAAAGCTAAAAGAGAGTATCGTTTCTACTGACTTGGTTAACATTAATCAGCAATTATCAAAAGCCCAACCTGACATTAAACAAATCTTCGAGGAATTAAGAAGCAGGATTTTTCAAATGGATGAGAATATAGAAGAAAAAATTACCAATCATTATATTTCTTATAGGGTTTCAAAAAGTTTTGTGGAAATTCATGTTAGTAAGGAACGTTTAAGGTTATTATTGCGCCCTGTTGAATATGATGATTTTGATAACATGATAAAGAAAATTCCGGATAGTTATAAATGGTCATTAAACAGGCAAGTTTATCTTAAAGACATGGATGAACTTGACTATGTGATGAATTTAATAGAGCAATCTTATAATGATGTATTATAATGAAATACCTACACCAATTATCTACAGGAGCAGTGATGGCTGTGAAACATCGCACTTTCAGAAGGGTTTTTGGGGAATGGGTTATGAATGGGAATGGAAGAAACGGGACAAAAATAACCTTATCTTTGTTAGGTATTAATAATACGTGAAATGGAGTATATTGTAATTTCAACCAAAGACAAATCAGAAACAGCCTTCTTTTTGAACCTGTTAAAAAAGATGCAGAAAGAAGTATCCACACTGTCAACTGAAGCCATGGAAGACCTTGCTTTTCTATCTGCTTTAAAAGAAGCCGAACTTTCCGGCCCTGGTAGTTTAAGAAAAGTGAAAGCCCGCTTATCAAAAGTTGCTTCTGGTAAATGAAGGTAGAGGTAAGCAAATCTTTTGAGAAAGACGTCTCTAAAATTAAAGACGAAAAACTTGCTACCAGGTTAGGTGATATTATTGACAACCTGGAGCAATGTAAAACGCCCCAGAGGTTACCCATATTAAAAAACTGGAAGCAAAGGGAAATTATTACCGCATCCGCGCCGGAGATTACAGGGTTGGAATAAAAATGGCAGGCGAAACAGTAACATTATTGCGGTTTATGCACCGCAAAGAGATTTATAAATATTTCCCCTGAAAGAAAACCCGTACCTGAAAAGAAATGAAGTACCTACACCAATTATCTACAGGGGCTAATAATACCGTTATAGCCTTATCGGAAACAGAAGTAGCTAAACTATTTATTGGTGATACGCGGAGCGATATTGGCTCGGAAGCTGAAAAAATGAAGTTTGCCAATGGCATCAATGAACTGGTGGTGCATTTTATCAGGCTGGATTATGATGAAAAACTTGAAGCGGAAATGCTTGTGATGGAGAGGGTTTACCCGATCGATTACCGGGCGTATGAAATTGAAAAGCGCGAATTATGGTATTCGGTTTTTGAAGATGAACTGATTGAATTGCATAAAGCAGGTTTTGTGCATCGCGATATTAAACGGCCTTCTAACCTTGACGGGCTTGCATTTGATAATGTATTGCTAACCGATACCGGGCTTCGGTTAATAGATGTGGGTATTTCAGCTATTAAAACCCAGGTGGGTGATAAACTTTTTGCTAAATACCTGGAAACAGAAAGGGCAGAGATGCAGGAATTTAAAGAGTATTTTTTGAATAGATAGGATTGAACAGAAGGATTGACAGATTTGACAATTTTTTGAAAGTTGTCAAATCTGTTGTCGGGGTGAGAGGATTCGAACCTCCGGCCTCCACGTCCCGAACGTGGCACGCTAACCGGGCTGCGCTACACCCCGAATTATATACTCAAAATTAAAAAGCAAAATCCCAAAAAGCAGTTAAATTAGCCACAGATTTACAGATTTAAAAACCATTTTTATGAATCCTTTCTGATTCAAAAGTTTAGTAGTGGCTCAGTTTAGATTGCGGCGAAAGCCAGAATCTATTCTTTAAAAAAGCAAACTGACCCACTACCAAAAGTTTTATCTGTGAATCTGTGGCAATGTTTTTACCTAATTTTGCCCCTTATTGTAAAAAAATGAATGAATTAAATAAATACTACGCCCTTGTAGAGCAGGCAATAAGCATGGCGGGCATTGATCCGGCCCTTTGCCGCACTGCTGAGGAAGGCCAATGGAGCTTTGGCACAGGAAATATAGAAATATGGGTTGACCTTTGGTATATTGAGTCGGAGGACAGGACTTATTTCCAGGTGATGTCGCCCATTGGTATGATACCTGCCGAAGGCAGGGAAGATTTTTACAGGGAACTGCTGGACCTGAATTACCAGATGATAGATGTGAATTTTGTTAGCTATAAAGACGGCATATACATTAAAAGCATACGGGAAGTAAATTTTTTAACCCCGGAAGCTATGTCACTTACCATTAACAGGGTAGGGTACTATGGACTGTTGCATGAAAAGCATATTATTCAAAAGTATAAACTGGCGAAAATTGAATATCAGGAAGAACCTGGCGCTTAATTACCAAAAATGAAAATTGTAGTAAATACACGCCTCCTTCTTAAAAACAAAATGGAAGGGGTAGGTGTGTTTGCTTATGAAACATTGAAGCGGATCACGCGAGCCCATCCTGAACACCAGTTCTATTTTCTTTTTGACCGGAAATACAATGAGGAATTCATTTTTGCAGAAAACGTAACGCCAATAGTTATCGGCCCACAGGCCCGCCACCCGTTTTTATGGTATATCTGGTTTGAATTTTCAGTAAAACGGGTTCTGAAACGAATAAAGCCTGATATTTTCTTCTCTCCGGAGGGGTACCTGACATTGAATACAGATGTAAAATCTATCCTTGTGATGCATGACCTTGCTTTTGAGCATTACCCGCTAACGGTCCCCCCCTTGGTGTGGCATTATTATCATCATTTTTCTCCGAAATTTGCAAATAAAGCCGACCTGATTTGCACGGTGTCAAAATTCTCTAAAGCTGATATTGAGGGCCGCTATAAAATAGGCCCTGATAAATTAAGACTGGTTTATAATGGATATAATGCTACCCTGCACCCTGCGAATGAAACCGTAAAAGCAGGAATAAGAGAGGAATATACTTCGGGCGCCAGGTATTTTATTTTTGTGGGCGGCTTGCAGCCAAGGAAAAATATTAAAAATTTAATTCTTGCTTTTGAGCTGTTTAAAAAGAGTACAGGAAGTGATCATAAACTTTTTATTGTGGGCAAAGCGGCATACAAATCTGAGGAACTATTTGCTTTAAAGGAGCGATCGGAATACAACCCGGACATACTTTTTACGGGGAGGGTTGAATCTTTGGACGTATTAAATAACATGATAGCGTCTTCTGAAGCAATGGTTTATGTGCCTTTTTTTGAGGGGTTTGGCATTCCTTGCCTCGAAGCCATGAAGTGTGAAACAGCATTGATAGCATCCAACACAAGCTCAATACCTGAAGTGTGCGGGGAAGCAGTTATTTATGCCAATCCTTTATCTGTTGATTCTATTGCCGATGCTATGGTGAAATTATATTCTGATCCGGGCTTAAGAGAGAGGCTTATTGAAAAAGGAAGAGAACAATGCCGGAAATTCAGTTGGGACAAAACTGCGGAATTGGTTTGGGAATGTATAGAAGAAGTAGAGAGGAAATAGAATTTTAGTTTTTTTGTGAATAAATATTAATCTTTGTATGTTTTACTTAAAATGGGTTACAATATGAATATAATTAAAGTAACAACGAATAATGATGAAAATGCCCGCCTTTTGGTACAAATGCTTAAATCAATAAGTTTTGTAGTAAAAGTAGAAAACGTTAAAAATAAGCCTGCAAAAAAACTTAAACCTTCATCCGATTTGCAGGAACTTCTTGATAAAACGCCTAAGAACAAATTCTTTAAGGATATTAAAGACCCTGTTGAATGGCAAAAAAAAATGAGGGATGAATGGTCGTAACCTCGTTTTAGATTCAAATATTGTTATCTATCTTTCAAAAAAAAGTTTGGAGCTCAGGTCATTTAAAAATGATGCAGACACTCTTTTTATTTCGATAATCACCTATATGGAGGTTTGGGGATTTGACTTTTCATCAGATGATGAAAAACTGTTTATTGAGGCCTTTTGTAAGGCCGTTAATATCATTCAAATAGATGAAGAAATAGTAGAAAAGGTAATTGAAATAAGGCAGAGGGCAAAAATAAAACTCCCTGATGCAATAATTGCCGCTACTGGTAAAATATTAAAAGGCACCCTTGTTACTAGAAATACAGATGATTTCAGTTCACTAAAAGATGAAATCATCCTGCTTAATCCTTTTACAAGTCCGGCAGATTAATAATTCAAAATGATATTTATCCAATGAAAATCTTAATAATAAACGGTCCTAACCTGAATATTCTTGGCAAACGCCAGCCTGAAATTTATGGCTACCAGGATTTTAATGGTTTTTTAGAGCAACTAAAGAAGAGATTCAGCCATATAGAAATTGATTATTATCAAAGCAACCATGAAGGCGCCCTGATAGACCGGATTCAGCAAGCTGATGGACAATATGAAGGAATAGTACTGAACGCCGGGGCCTACGCTCATACCTCTATTGCCATCACCGATGCTATCCAGGCTGTTTCATGCGGGGTGGTGGAGGTTCATATTTCCAATATATATGCCCGCGAAGCATTCAGGCATACTTCGTACTTAGCCCCCTATTGTAAAGGAGTGATAACAGGGTTTGGATTGATGGGATACCAATTGGCTATTGATAGTTTTATTAATGAATAATCCCCTTCATATTTAATTGCCTGCGAACAATATCGGTACATAGAGGTTTATTCTTAAAAAAGAACCGATATGAAACTAAAAGCATTTTCAAAACTGGCAGCCATTTTTTTCTTACTTTTTGCCATGTCCTCCTGCGAGGTAATTGGCGATATTTTCAAGGCAGGCGTATGGGTAGGCATTGTAATAGTAGTAGCTATAATTGCTGTTATTATTTTTATAGTGAGTAAATTAGGAGGTAAAAATTAAGCCTCCATCTTCTCCGCCAAAGCATTATCGTAAATAGCCTTATATTCGCTAACCTCACCAAAATATTCGCTATTCACCCTAATTTGCCCGTTAGTAACATAACCAAGAAGGGAATAAAGAATATTTATATTGTCCAGGTGGATTTGAAGAGCATCTTCGTGTTTACTGTCAACGGAAACAACTATCCTGCCTTGCGACTCGCCAAACAAAAAGGCATCTTCACGGATTTCAGAATCTGTATTGACAAGGAAGCCCAAGTCATTAGGAAACGAAGATTCCAAAAGGGTAGTAAACAATCCGCCATCGGAAACATCATGCGCAGATAAAATTATTTTCTTGCTGATAAGCTCTTTCACTGCATTTTGAATATCAAACTCTTCATCCAGGTTAAAATAAGGGGCAGGAGAGTATTTTATGCCGTGATATTTAATAAGATATTGTGAAGAAGATATATCGTTTCTTGCTTCGCCGATCATATAAATAGCATCGCCTTCTTTGCCAAAAGCCAGCGGGCAGCGGTTATTGATGTTTTCCATTAAGCCAAGCATCCCGATAGTTGGGGTGGGCATGACCGGGCCGCCATCTGCCGATTGATTGTAAAAACTTACATTTCCGCCTGTCACAGGCGTATCGAATTTCAGGCAGGCCTCGCTCATCCCTTTGATCGCTTCAGTAAACATATAATAAACTTCCGGGTTCATAGGGTTGCCGAAATTCAGGTTATTGGTGATGGCTACCGGTTCACCGCCAGAACAAACAATATTCCTTGCCGCCTCAGAAACTGCTATAGCTGTGCCAATATGCGGGTTTGCAAATACATAATATGGGTTGCAGTCTACCTTTAAAACCAGCGCCTTGTCAGTATCTTTTATTCTTATTACAGCAGCATCAGAGGCAGTGTTTGTACTCGTGTTATTAGTCTGCACCATAGAGTCATATTGCTCATAAATCCATTTTTTGCTGGCGATATTAGGCTCCTGTGCCAGGAATTTAGCTACTTCTGTCAGGTCTTCAGGCTGTTTTATTTGGTTAATATCGTATTTCCTGATTTCTTCAAAATAAGCAGGCTCTTTAGATTCACGGATATATACCGGCGCACCGCCACCAAGTACCAGGCTTTCTGCAGGTATCTGTGCTACGAGTTCATCATTCACATAAAACTCTACGTTTTTGGTATCGGTTACCACTCCTATTTGGGTGCAATGCAGGTCCCATTTGTCAAAGACTTTTTGGATTTCGGTTTCCCTCCCTTTTTCAACAATCACAAGCATGCGTTCCTGGCTTTCAGAAAGCAATATTTCAAAGGGTTTCATGTTTGGTTGGCGGGTTGGTACTTTATCAAGCCATATTTTTACCCCGCTCTCGCCTTTGGCGGCCATTTCGCTCGTTGAGCAGGTAATGCCGGCAGCACCCATGTCCTGCATACCAATTACTGCTCCGGTAGCAATAGCCTCCAGGCTGGCCTCAAGCAATAGTTTTTCCTGGAAAGGGTCGCCTACCTGCACGGCAGGAAGTTTTTCGCTGCTGTCTTTATCCAGTTCACCGGAAGCGAAGGTAGCGCCATGTATTCCATCCTTACCCGTGGCAGAACCAACGATATAAACCGGATTGCCTACACCAATAGCAATAGCGGAAGCGGTTTCTCCTTTTTTAACTATACCCGCCGACATGGCATTAACTAGTGGGTTTACGTTATAGCTATCATCGAAATAGACTTCCCCGGCTACGGTAGGTACACCAAAAGAATTGCCGTAATCGCCAATTCCTTTTACTACGCCACGAACGATCCATTTTGTTTTCGCAAGGTCTATATTGCCAAAACGAAGTGAGTTCAATGCTGCTACGGGCCTTGCGCCCATCGTGAAAATATCCCTATGGATGCCTCCTACGCCAGTTGCGGCTCCCTGGTATGGTTCTATGGCGGATGGATGGTTATGTGACTCTATTTTAAAACAGCAGGCAAGCCCACCTCCGATATCCACCAGTCCCGCGTTCTCTTCACCTGCCTTGGCAAGGATATGTTTTCCGTCTTTTGGTAGTTTTTTCAGCCAGTGGATAGAGTTTTTATAACAGCAATGCTCGCTCCACATTACTGAAAATATGCTTAATTCAGTGAAATTAGGGGTTCTTCCGAGAATGTGGATAATTTTTTCAAATTCTTCAGGCGACAATCCTAATATTTGAGCGGTTTTTTCGTTTACTAAATCTTCCAAGGGTTTTAATTATTTACTGCAAAATTACTTGCAATTATTTAATTGCCACCTATAGATTGCAGCTAAACGAATATAAGATTGGCAGTCTGATATTTATTTTTGATAAGGTGTTAGATTTTAGATCAAAACGTATATGTTTTACTAAATTTGTTTTGTACTTTTGTATTAAACCAATTAGCTATTTTTCAAAATGCTTAGAATGCTTAATTGTGGATTCAGATTTTTATTGCTTATCTTCGTTATCAATTTATGCGGGCTTCAAAATGTTTACAGCCAGCGCAATTATGGTAATGAATGGATAAATTATAACTCCATCCACGCCTATTACAAATTTGGGCTTGGGATTACCGGCATGCACCGCCTGTATTATAATAATTTGTTACCCGCTACCAACAGTACAGCCACTATCCAGCTTTTTTTTAGGGGTAAGGAAGTGCCCATTTTCGTAGCTGATAATAACAAAAACGGAACTTTTGACCAGGGAGATTATATAGAATTCTGGGGACAAAAAAATGATGGGCAATTAGATACTGTATTATATGAAAAGCATGGCTTTTGGCCAGATACGGCCTACAGTATGTACTCAGATACTGCTTATTATTTCCTTACCTGGAACGATACCGCCACCCATCCAAGAAGGATAATTAATGATTCTGATACTTATAACAGTAGCATGACCGCGATTCCTTATTTTATGATGGAATATGATACTTTTTATCGGTATCAGTATAATGAAGGTATTCCGGCTTACGTAGGGTATTATTTGTCCCAGTATACATTAGGTGAAGGATATATCGGGCAAAGCATTACTCCTGCCAATACCTCTCTTTCCGCGCACGTTTATGCCACAGACAATTATTATTACAAAGCCCACATAAAACCATCATTTGATTTCTGCAACATTTCAATGAATGATCCCTCTGCTAATTGCAGTAATAGCTCACCCAATCACATTATTAATGTATTGCTTAATGGTTCAGGTACTCCGATTTTTCAGCAGAAGTTTAATGGCTATGCCGTAAACCATAATACTTTTCAACTGGATACAATAAGTTCATCTTCAACGTCATTTAAATTTTTACTCACAGGCTGTTCCCTTGAAATTGAGGCATTGGCTTATATAAAGTTCAGGTATCCGCGTACATTTGATTTTACAGCATCTTCTACTCCCCCCAATTTGTATTTTAACTATTCAAACCCTTCAGTTTCTTTAAACTTCTTTAAATTTTACGGAAAGTTTGCCACCTCTTCTATAAGGCCTACGATGATGCTTTATGATGTAAATAATGGTATAATATCCACTTCAAACTATCATAATGATACCGCTTATTTTGTCGTTCACAATTTTGGGAATACATCGAGGTATTATGTTTATGATAGCCTTAAAATTTTCAAAGACACATCTTTATATTTTCAGGTAATAAATTTTAGATCATCTTTTCAATACCAAAAAGGGAACAATTATATTATTGTTACAAACAGTAAATTAAGATCCGCTGCTAATAGCTACGCATCTTATAAAAATGGCCAAAAAGACGGGCTAAATGGAGTAACTCTAAGCCCGCTTGTTGTAAATGCAGATGACCTTTATAATGAATTTTATTACGGGCAACACCATCCTGCAGCCATTCAGAATTTTATGGCTTATCTGTGGTTTAATAATACACAAAAGCCACAATATCTTTTTCTTATGGGTAAGGGGCGGCAATGTACAAGTTTTAGAAGTGCAGGTTCGCCGGGTAATATTAATTCCATTATTTATAACGAAGACCTGGTACCTTCTATAGGCGATCCTCCATCTGATTTGATGTTTATAAGCGGCATTACAAGCCATTATGCAGATAAGGATATTATCACACCTGTAATAGCGGTTGGCCGTCTTGCTGCCGATAGCCCGAATGCAATAAATGAATATCTTTATAAAGTTCAGGAGCATACCAGTGAACTCACGTATCCGTATCCTGCCGGGAGTATAGTACCACTTTGGCATAAAAACATTTTGCAGGTAGGCAGTGCAGGCTCTGATCTCACCATTTTATCACAAATAAAATCTTGTTTTAATATTTTAACACCAATAGCAACGGATACACCGGCGGGTAACCATATAACTACTTTAATAAGTACCGATTCTAATGATTTGAATGTAATTAATGTTGATATTACCGGGCAGATTATCTCAAATTTTCTACAAGGGGTACAACTTTTTACTTATTTTAGCCACGGCTCTGTCAATGTACTTGGTATTGACATCGGCACCACGGATAACATGAGCAATTTTGGATCGAGTAGCCAAAAGTTTCCTGAATATCCTTATATGTACCTAAATGGTTGCAATGTCGGTAATTGTTTTACAGATAGCTCAGTAGGGGAAGATTATATTTTTAGCCATAATGACAATAAAGGGGCAATTATCTGGCTTTCTCATGCCAATTTCACTTTTACGCAAAACCTTACTAACCAGATGCAGGATTTTTATTCTAACATGTTCCAGCAAAGCTATGGTAAAAGCATTGGGAAGGTAATGGAAGGGGTTTTTAATAATTTTAATAATAACCCCAATGAATATAATGATCCTCTTCAGCGTTCACATGAGTTTCAATGGATACTACAGGGTGATCCATCCCTGCCATCGCCAAGCCTGCCGCTGCCTGATTATGCTATTACAAAAGACAGCCTTTTCTTATCGCCATCTAACGTAATATCCACTGCGGATTCATTTTCTATCGGTATCCCCATATATAACCTCGGGCTGGCTGATACTAACCATATATGGATATGTGTCCAGAGGACTCTTAGTAATTCCCAGGTTGTCACTTATTTCAAAAAAATACCACCTGTATTTAACCGTCAAACTATATATTTTACCATGCCGACCCTTGGCAGCAGAGGTGCAGGCGAAAATGCTGTTAGCATATATGTAAATTACAATAATAAGAATTATAACAACGGCAACAATTGGGTGCAGGAATATAATAACGATTTTGCTAATAATTCTGTCAAATGGAATTATTATATCCCCAGTACCGGCGCTCGTTTGCTATATCCGCTCAACTACTCTATTGTTCCAACGGATTCTGTTACAATTATTGCTCAATCGAGAAACCTCACAGATACAATTACCCCTGCCCTTTTTGAAATAGATACTAACAGTGATTTTCCGAGAGCTTCGGGGGTTAGGGCATTTTCTTCATTGATAAAACCCATAGGCAGTTTATGTGCCTGGAAATTGCCAATACCTCTAAAAAAGGACAGTACAGTTTTTTATTTCCGTGCCCGCATGGTATCCAAACCTGATAGTGTCGTTCAATGGGATACAAGGTCATTTACTTATATCAAAGGTAGCCCGCTGGGGTGGTCGCAAAGCCATTTCCAGCAATATCCAAGCATCAGCCCTACCAACGTATCTATAGATACGATCCACAGGGTGTTTAATTTTTCACCCCTCAATTCTGCAGTTTTCACTATAAATATGAATCCATGGTATGATGCCGGTCTTGGAATAAAGCTGGCGAGTACGCCAAACCTTAACCCGGGGGCCTGTGCTTACAGTGATTTGATTTTTATGGAATTTGACCAGTTTTCATTGTTTTATAACCCTAATGCTTATTATCAACCCCCTACATTAAATGGAAAGAGCTGTAATTCTTCCCCTCAAAATTATCAGCAATTTAATATGCTTGACTCAGGTAGCAAATCTAATTTTGTAACAGCCATAAATAATGTAAAAAACGGGAACTATGTTGCCTTGTTCGTAAAGGGCACTAAAAATGAAATTTGGACATGGGGGCCTAAGGTAATGGCTGCTTTTACACAATTGGGGGCAAAGATCATTGATACAATTAAGCATGACTCAACAACTTACGTACTTTTAGGCCGTAAAGGCCCAAGGCAGGGAACCCTAATTTCAGAAGCTGATCAATATTATCCGCATAAAACAACTGCAGCTACCACCATAATTGATACATTGTATTCCCATTTTATTGATTCCGGCACACTTGTATCAGCAGTCATAGGCCCTGCTTCCAGCTGGGCATATCTTTTCCAGAACTGGAAAATGCTTGACCAGCCTGTATTAGATAAATACAGGATAGCCCTGATTGGAGTAAACTATCAAGGATTAAGTACAAATATTCCGGGTTTTCAAAATATTGCAGCCTCCTCTCTGGCTTTTAGCGGCACCAACACTATAAGTGCGAAAACATACCCTTACCTGGAGATGAAGGCATACATAAAAGATACAGGATTATCCCGCACCCCGCCTCAGCTAAAACTATGGCAGGTATTGTATAATGGAGTCCCGGAGGGTACCGTATTTGTAGATAAGTATTATAAAGCACCTAAAACAATTAATCCTGGCGATAGTATTTATATACAGTTCAAGTTTAAAAATATATCCCCATATCCATTTCCTGATAGCATAAAGGTAGAATATGATGTGTATGATAAACAGGGAGTAAAAACTCATACGGTTTACCACTCTTATCCGCCTCCGTTAAAAGCAATGCCTGTGAATCCGGCAAAAGATTCATCAAATATACTAAAAATTCGCCAGGTTCTTTATTATCCTGGCCTGAGGGACAGTAATAAAATAGTTGCAACAGTTAACCCCAACTTTGCACAGCCTGAAGTAACGCTTGATAACAATGTCATAGAATTCCCTTTTTATGTGACTTATGATAATATAAACCCTTTGCTTGATGTGACCTTTGACGGAAAGCATATCTTGAATGGAGAATTGGTGTCTGCAAAACCGGATATTCGAATTGCCTTGACTGATAACAATAAAATTCTTTTTGAAAATTCAAGGGATTATTTTAAACTGCTGTTTAGAGCGCCTGGTAATTCCAGTTTTGATTCAGTCTGCGTTTGTCAGAACCTGAATATTAACAACTCCTGCCCATGCCCGACAACAGGTGCATTACAGGGTGTACAATATTCTTATCAATTCCACCCTGGCACCGGGAGCAATGGCAATAAAGGGTATATTGATTTCTATCCAATATTGACCACTGACGGAACTTATGAACTGGAGGCTCAGGGTAGGGACGCTTCAGGTAATTTATCAGGTAATAATAATTATGATATTACTTTTGATGTCGTCAATAAAGCGATGGTTTCCAACTTTTATGTGTACCCTAACCCATTTACTAACAGGGCCAAATTTGTTTTTACGCTTACGGGCAGCCAGGTGCCCGATTATATTAAGATACAGATAATGACTATTACCGGAAAAGTAGTAAAGGAAATAATGAAGGATGAACTTGGTCCTTTGGTTATAGGAGATAATGTATCTGAATATACATGGAATGGTACCGATAAATGGGGGGCTCAGCTTGCCAATGGACTCTATCTGTATCGTGTCATTGTGAAAGACAACGGAAAAGAACTTGACCAATACCACCCTGCCGGTGAAAGCGCTGATGCAGGGAATATGTTCGATCATAATTTCGGTAAACTATATATACTCCGGTAAGTGAAGGGCAAAAGGTGAACGTGCTTATTAGCGTTGTGATGCCCGTGTATAACCGGGAAGAATACCTGAGAGAGGCAATTGAGAGTATTCTGAATCAAACTTTGCGGGATTTTGAATTCATTATTGTAGATGATGGTTCTACAGACAATTCATCAGAAATCATAAAGTCATACTCGGACAAGAGGATACATTATATTCGCTTAGCTGAAAACAGCGGCAATACTGTGGCCCGAAATATGGGGATGAAAGCTGCTTCGGGAAAACACATCGCTATAATGGACAGCGATGATATTTCTGTACCTGAAAGGTTTCAAAAGCAATATGATTTTTTAGAAAAACACCCTGAGATTGGCATTGTGGGGGGCTTCAAAAAGATGTTTACCTCTGAATACCAGTTTTTACAGCACTATCCTTCAAAACCTGATTATGTCAAAAGCTTTCTTTTCTTCAAGAATGCAGTTGGTCAGCCAACTGTAATGATGCGAAGGGAAATTATAGAAGAACATGACCTCTACTATGACCCGAAACTTGAAAATATGGAAGACTATGACCTATGGTACCGCGCAACTATGGCGGGGGTGGAAATAGCTAACCTGGATGAAGTTTTACTTTATTACAGGTTATCCCCGTCTCAAATGAGCAGCCATATTGATGACAGAAAGGAAATGCTGAAAGGTTTTTTCAGGCGCAGGCTGAAAACACTTGGTATAGAATTGGAAGAAAGTGAATTTGAAATTCTTCATGGTTTTATTCGTGGAAGGGTAGAGGTGGACAGGGATAAGTATTTGCTTATTAAAAGCAACCTGAATAGGATTGAATATAATGACAAGAAGAAAGCGTTATACTCTATTACAGCCTTTAAAGCAACCCTCTTCTATTTCAGGCTTAGGCTTATCAAATATTATTATAAGGAAAATAAAAAAGACAAAATTGGCTTTTACAGGCATTTTATAGGCCTTTGTTATAAAACTGGCATGAAAGCAATATGGCTGTTTTGGATAAATGACGGAAAGTATTTAAGCAATTCTGGAAGGGCGCATAAGCATTATGGACCAATAGATTAATTACCCGTAAATCTTTATTCCCGTACGGATAATCTCATTAATAAAGGGGCTGGTATCCCATTGAAAATCTTTGGTATTAAAGTGGTGCACTTCTATATCAGGGTATTCCCAGTTGAGGAGGGCGGTTTGCTTAGAATTTATTATTATGTTTCTGCCAAAAGATTCTGATACCAGGGCTAAATCAATATCAGAATTCCTGTCAGCTTTTCCTTTTACGAAGGAGCCAAATAATACTGCTTCTTTTACAGGAATACCGATTTTAATACAGGCATTAACAAAATCCGTTGCTATTTTTGTTGCACCAGCGAGTAACCATTGCCTTTCTGTTTTAACATTTTCTAAATATTGATAACATATTTCTTTTGAAACAGTTCCTTCTACCATTTGTAACTCATCTGCATATCTGCCCTGCGCCTGAAACTGGTTCATTTCCGTATAAAACTCAATTTGCTGTTGTGAAAGCCTGATACCTGCCTCCTTTAACAATTTGATTAAATTATGGATATAGGGGTAATCTATATCATTATTATTTTTCACCCACAATGCTTTACATAGTTTTTCCAGCACGAGATGCGCCCAAAATAAAGATTGTCCGTAGTAGCCCGCAATAGCAAGTGCATCCGCCGCACCGAAATCATCTTCAGCCTGCGTGGTAAGTAATTTGATATGTTCCTGTGGTGTCATAATTGATTACTGTTACATAAATTCCCCCGACTTCAAAATACTCACAGGCTGCAAGTTAATATTTTTGCTGATTTGGTTCAAAATATTATCCGCGGTAATGGGCATACCGTCATAGTTTAATACGGAAATTAGTTTTTGTGGGTTCACATTCAGTTCATTCACCAGGAGGCTGCGCATTTGGGCATCGCGGTTTTGTTCGATTACAAATACCTTTTCATGGGTGGCAATAAATTCTTCTACCCCCTGGGTAAAAGGGAATGCCTTTATCCTGATAGCATCAACATCTATTTTTTGTGCTGCAAGTAGTTCCATAGCTTCTTCTGCTGCGTATTTGGATGTACCGAAGAATAATATGCCAATTTGCTGCCTGTTTTTATCCTGGTAGAGTTGCGGCGCTGGCATCATGGTTTTAGCAGTATTCCATTTTTTAATTAACCTGTCCATATTTCGGGTATAGGCGGCGCCATCTTCGGTATAGGCTGCATATTCATCCCTGGAAGTACCACGGGTAAAAAACGAACCTTTATTGACATGCGTTCCGGGATAGGTTCGGTATGTGATACCATCATTATCAACATCCAGGTAGCGGCCAAAACGCTCTATCTTTTCAAGCTGCTCTGCATTAAGCACTTTTCCTCTTTTGTATTTACGGTCGTCATTCCATTCAAATGGCTCAGAAACGTGGTCATTCATTCCAAGGTCAAGGTCTGTCATTAACAAAACGGGTGTCTGCAATTCTTCAGCAAGATCAAAAGCTTCTGCCGTAAGGTCGAAACATTCTTTTGGGGTACTTGGGAAAACAAGTACCTGCTTGGTATCGCCATGAGAGGCATAAGCCGCTAAGAGAATATCAGATTGCTGCGTACGTGTAGGCATGCCGGTTGACGGGCCTGTACGTTGTACATCGATAAGTACAACGGGTATCTCAGCAAAATAAGCTAAACCAAGAAATTCCTGCATCAGGGACAATCCAGGTCCGCTGGTTGCAGTAAAACCCCGCGCACCGTTCCAATTAGCCCCGATGGCCATACCCAAAGCAGCAAGTTCATCTTCGGCCTGTACTATGGCGTAATTATGTTTACCTGTTTCTTTATCAGTGCGCAGTTTTTTTGCATAATCGCCAAAAGCCTCCACAACGGATGTGGATGGTGTAATAGGATACCACCCGGCCACTGTTGCACCGCCGTACACCGCGCCGAGGCCACAGGCTGAATTGCCATCAACCAGAATGCGGTCGCCTATTAGATCCCTTCTCTCCAAACAGATGTCAAGCGGGTATTTAAAATGTTCATGCACATATTCTACACCTAATTGCAAAGCTTTAATGTTTAATGGGATTAGTTTTTCTTTTCCCTCAAATTGTTCGGCGAGCAATTGCTCAAAAACGCCAAATTCAATATCAAGAAGAGCAGCCAAAGCGCCCACATACACAATGTTCTTAAAAAGTTGTCTTTGGCGTGGGTCGGTAAATGCCTGTATGCACATTTCCATCAGCGGTATGCCTATATAATTAATGTCTTCACGTATAAATTCAGGGTGGAGGGGCTTGGTACTGTCATACATAAAATATCCGCCCGTTTTCACGCAGTCTACGTCAGCCCTCATGCTTTGAGGGTTCACGCAAACCATCATATCTACCCCTTCGCGGCGGCCAAGATGGCCTTTTTCGCTTATCCGCACTTCATACCAGGTAGGGAGGCCCTGAATATTGGAAGGGAAAATATTTTTTGGCGTAACGAATATTCCCATACGGAATATTGACTTGGCAAAGAGAAAATTGGCAGAGGCTGAACCAGTGCCGTTCACATTCGCAAAACGCACTACAAAATCGTTTACTTTACTCATTGAGTTATTAAGTTATCAGGTTATTGAGTTATTAAAGAGGGTAAAATTATTTGTCCCATTAATAACAGCCTCTAACTTAGTTTGCAAAAATATGGAAAATTTGGGTTATTGCGTTTTGGATTATTTTTTGGGTAAAAAGCAGAGGGATATATAATCAAATCAAAATTTCAGGGCTTTTGTTTTATCAAATACTAATTCGTTAATTTTGTAAAAATAATTCAGGATTATGCATTATTACAGCCTGGGACAAGTCCCGGATAAACGCCACATTGTTTTCCGCCAGCCGGATGGCAAACTTTACTCAGAGGAGTTGTTCTCTACAGAAGGATTTTCAAGTACTTATTCGCTTTTATATCATGTTTATCCGCCTACAAGGGTATTGGCAGTGGGAGAACCGTTTAGTGTAGCCCCCAAAATAGCCCTGAAAAATAATATGCAGCACCGCAGCCTGGCTACTTTCCATACAGCCCCGGCAGCAGATTATATCCAGAGCCGCAAGCCTTTGCTGGTGAACAGCGATGTATATATTGGTGTGGCGGCGCCTACCCATTCCATGACCGATTATTTTTTCAAAAATGCAGATGCTGACGAGGTATTATTCATCCATGAGGGTACCGGAAAGCTTAAAACTGCTTTTGGCGAACTACCTTTTTCTTATGGCGATTATATTGTTATTCCCAGGGGGATCATTTATAAACTTGAATTTGATAGCGAGGCAAACCGGATATTATATATAGAATCATTTTCTGCCGTAGTACCACCTAAAAAGTACCGTAATAATTTCGGGCAGTTACTGGAACATTCTCCTTATTATGAGCGTGATATACGCAAACCGCAAAACCTGGAAACGCATAACGAAACCGGCGCTTTTAAGGTAATGATCAAGAAGCAGGACCAGATATTTCCATATACCTATGCCAACCACCCATTTGACCTCATAGGCTGGGATGGTTTTGTATATCCGTATATATTTTCAATTCACGATTTTGAACCGATCACCGGCCGCCTGCACCAGCCGCCGCCTGTTCACCAGACATTTGAAGCGCATAATTTTGTAATATGTTCTTTTTGCCCCCGTTTGTATGATTACCACCCGCTTTCTATCCCTGCTCCATACAATCACAGCAATATAGACAGCGATGAAGTGCTGTACTATGTTGACGGAAATTTTATGAGCCGCAAGCATGTAGAGCGCGGACAAATAACCCTGCACCCTAAAGGTATCCCGCATGGTCCACACCCCGGCACGGTAGAAAAAAGCATTGGCGCCAAAGAAACCAAAGAACTTGCTGTAATGGTGGATACTTTTCATCCATTGTCTTTGACCGATAATGCTTTGAATGTGGAAGAAAAAGAATACTACCATAGCTGGATAGAGGATACTGAGGTGGCAAAGCCGGATATTGAGTAAATTGTTGAATTGTTATATTGTTAAATTGTTGGGGGAATTAAAATGACGAGAATATGGATGAAAGAACTTATAGTAAAGTAAAAGAATTTGTTAGTGATGCAGCCAAAAAATATCCAGGAATAGAATCAACATACCTATTTGGCTCTTATGCAAAAAACAAACAAAACCCAGATAGTGATATTGACGTTGCCCTTATTTTTGATAAATTAGATGAAAAAATACATCATGCCATACGCATAGCGCTGATGAAGTTGTCTCATAAATATGATAACCGGATAGAACCACATCCTATGTCAAAAGAAGATTTTGCGGATTGCAATTATCAGTTGGCTTATGAGATAAAGAAATGGGGGAAGTTGATAATAGTTGATTAATTAGCAATGGTGGAGTTTTTAAGAGAAAATTAGTTAGAGGTAAATTACATGAACTTGAAGGTTATATTAGGTACGTTAGGCGGTATTACAGTAATATTTATAGTTTTGATTGTATGTCATAATATAAATAAACAAGAAGATACTGCCGATTTATCTTCTACTGTACCCACTCCTGCTCTGGATAATGTCATTGAAATGCCCCTTTTGGCTTTAATTGATTCATTAAAAACACCTGGAAGAGAGACTCGTTATGTTGGAAAAACGATGCGAATCACTGGAAGATTTAGAGGAATTATAGATTTGGATTCAGGTGATTTTGGCTTAAAATTAAAAGATAATGCATCCTTTGATGACTTAATATGTTCTGGATTACCTAACCATTATTTTTTAAACTCCGTCCATGAAGGAAATATTGTAAGAATAACAGGAATATTAAAAAGAAAGCCAAGTGTTGTTATTGGCGACTATTGGGAATTAGAAAATTGTACAGAAGGTGAAAAAATAAAATAAATTACATGATAAATATTAAAGATTTACCTCTTTCTGATGCTATTTTTTCTTCTGACAAAAAATACCGTTATGCTCTTTGGAGGATTTGGGATAAAAACCTTCCAATGGTTAATTTTATTGGATTGAACCCATCTATTGCTAATAAAAAAGAAAATGACCCAACGCTTAACAGGTGTATTTCATTTGCGGAATCTTGGAAGTTTGGAGGGTGTTTTCTAACAAATTTATCTGCATATGTAACTACATACCCTAAAGAGCTATTTAAAGTTGAAAACCCAGTTGGAGTAGATAATGACAAATGGATTGCTGAAATTTCCAATAAAACCGATGTTGTGGTTTTTGCTTGGGGAGCAAATGGTATTTTTTTAAACCGGAATGAAAGTGTTATAAAATTGGTTAATAAACAAGGTCATTGTATTAAACTTACAAAAAAAGGACATCCAGGACACCCGTTATATTTAAAAGGGGACTTAAATTATAAACCATACCAATTTTAATTAAACTATAAGATTATGATTGCGAATTTGAATTTGGAATATATAACCGATAATAAAGGGCATAAAAAGTCGGTAATTATTTCCTACCCGGATTGGAAAAAGTTTGAAAAAAAACAAAAGAAGATAGAGAACAAACTCAAATTCCTTGAAGGCATTGATAAATCTGTTGATGAGGTTATTGATGTTCTGAAGGGGAATAAAAAAGCTAAATCATTAAAAGATTTATTAGATGAATTACCAGGTTAGTTTTACTGAAGAATTTGCTAATGATTTGAAAAAACTTGTTAGAAAATATCCTTCATTAAAATCCGAACTGGATACTTTAATGAATGAATTGTCGTTGAACCCGACTTTGGGACAGTCTTTAGGGAATAATACATATAAAATAAGATTAGCAGTAAAAAGTAAAGGCAGAGGAAAAAGTGGAGGGCTTCGCGTGATTTCTTACATAATCACCTTTAAAGAATTAGTTTTTTTGATTGCAATTTATGACAAGTCTGATATGGGAAATATTAGCGATAATATTATAAAAGCTAAAACTATAAGAATTGACAAATTTCTGATATAAAAAAGTTAAAACTATGGAATCTACATTAACAGAAACAAAAAAAGAACAGGAAACAGATTTCCTGCCGATGCTTGGCACAGATTATCTTGAATTTTATGTAGGCAATGCAAAGCAGGCAGCCTATTTTTATAAAACAGCTTTTGGGTTTCAGTCCCTGGCGTATGCCGGGCTGGAAACAGGGGTGCGCGATAAGGTATCTTACGTGCTGAGACAGAATAAGGTAACTATTGTGCTTACTACTCCACTGAATTCTCATAACGAGATAAACGAGCACCTCAAAAAACATGGCGATGGCGTGAAAGTATATGCCATAACTGTAGAAGATGCTACCAGCGCCTACGAAGAAACCATGAAACGCGGGGCGCATCACTACATGAAACCACAAACGCTCAAAGACGAAAGCGGCGAAGTGATCATATCCGGTATCCGTACCTATGGGGAAACGATAAATTTATTCGTTGAACGTAAAAACTATAAAGGCGTTTTCCTGCCGGGATATAATAAGTGGGATAGCGACTATAACCCACTACCTTCTGGTATCAAGCACGTTGACCATTGCGTAGGCAATGTTGAGCTTGGCAAAATGAATGAATGGGTTGAATATTATGAACGGGTGATGGGCTTCCATAACCTGATAACATTTGATGATAAAGATATTTCTACTGAATATTCTGCTTTGATGAGCAAAGTGGTTTCCAATGGCAACGGCTATATCAAATTCCCTATTAATGAACCGGCTGAAGGCAAGAGGAAATCGCAGATAGAAGAATATCTTGACTTCTATGAAGGCCCTGGTGTGCAGCATATTGCATTGGCAACGGACGACATAGTGCAAACAGTGCGTGATTTGAATAAAAGGGGTGTGGAGTTTCTTACTATCCCCGGCAGCTATTATGAAACTCTCCTTGATCGTGTAGGCAAGGTGGACGAAGATGTAAAAGTATTAAAGGAGCTTAACCTTTTGGTGGACAAAGATGAGGAAGGCTATCTTTTACAAATATTTACCAAACCTGTAGAAGACAGGCCAACACTATTTTTTGAAATAATTCAGCGCAAAGGGGCAAAATCTTTTGGCGCTGGCAATTTCAAAGCCCTGTTTGAATCTATTGAAAGGGAACAGGAGAAAAGAGGAAACCTATAAATTTGGCTCTATATTTGAATTAACTGATTGAAAAAAATTAACAAATGAAGAAAATAGCATTATTCGTACTTATTGCCATAGGTTTTAGCTTTTCATGGGCAAAGGACAGAAAAGCAAACGACCCTGTACCATCCATTAAACTCAAAGACCTGAATGGCAAGGAAGTGGATTTGAAAGACTATGCCAATAAAGGCAAAATAACGATCATTGATTTCTGGGCTACCTGGTGCGCGCCATGCAAAAAGGAAATTGAAAACATAAATGACAACCTCACAGACTGGAAGAAGAAATATGATGTGAACATGGTGGCAATATCCATTGATGATGCACGTAATTCCATGAAGGTTAAACCTTACGTTGAGGGTAAAAAATGGGCCTGCGATGTACTCCTTGATGTGAATGGCGATACGCAGCGCGGCCTCAATTTTCAGAATGTACCTTATACTATCCTGCTTGATAAACAAGGCAATATAGTTTACAAACACGCAGGCTATACCGAAGGCGATGAATTTGAACTGGAAAACCAGATAAAGAAGATAAAGTAAGAGGGCGTATAATATGAATGTACAATTTGAAAAGCTAAAACTGATTGAATGGCTGATAAGCCTTCAGGATGAAACATTGCTTAATAGGGTCAAATTTCTCAAAGATAACCAGTCTGCCCCGCTCGACTGGTGGGATACCCTTACCAATGAAGAAAAATCTGCTATCGACAAAGGTATTGAAGATGCTAAAGCAGGCAGGGTTACCCCGCATGAAGAAGTAAGGAAGAGATATTTTCAGATTTGACAACTTTTTGAAAGTTGTCAAATCCTCTTAAAAACCTCTTAGGCGTTTAAACTTAAGAGGTTTTTTTATGCTTCAAATTTACCCCACTTGCTTTATTATGATAAAACTCTTATTTTTGGCATAAATTTATGGAATTAGTAATATCGGGTGCAATAGCCAATTTCAATGCTATAAAGAGCGAAGAGTTCTTAAAAAAGCTTTTGGATAAAGTCAGCGATATTGAACTCTATAAGTTTAATCCAACGCCAGGTCGAATTTATAATGCCGCGTTTGATTGGAAAATAATAGGTAATATTAGTGCAATATTGGGAATACTTGGCTTTGTTTGGGAATTTTATGATAAGGAAATAGCACCGAAAAAAGAAAAAGATTCTAATTCAGGAATTGTAATTATGTTTAATAATTATAATACAACAAATAATATTTGGATAGGTAATGATGTAAAGACCAAAGCCGAGTTCGAGCAAAGAATTACCCCAATTATTGATTCTTTAGTAAAAGAGAAACTCGACGAAGAAGTTGATTCAATAAGAAATTCCCAAAATTGGAAACAGGTTTCAAAACATTAATTAAATCTCCCCCTTTTCATACAAATCCGCAACCGGGAAAATCATATCATAATCATCCCAGTTCAGGTTTCCATCTTCAATATAATAAGTTTTAAAGCGTTCTTCGTCAGTGAATTTGGAAACACATGGATCGTTTTGCTCCGCCCTGCGGAATATGAAATCCTTAAAACTTATTGTGTTCTTATGCCCATCAGAAAAAGTGATTTCAAGGGTATAATTCCCTGTATATATTGCCTTAACAACTGAAAAATATTTTGGCATTATTTTATGTAGGGCTATTTGGGTAATCATAATTTAGTATTTATTTCTACAGTTTCAGGTTTAATGCCCTTTACAAAGTAATCAAACCATTTTTCTGTAATTTCCTGTGCTTTATCGTTAACCAATTCTAAAAAAAGTTCTTGTTCTTTCTTTTTTAACGGTTTTCTTCCTTTAACGGTTCTCAATTGAATATCTTTTATTACCCCTTCATCAAATATAATTTCCGCCTTACTTTCATACTCAGCATATTTGCCATGGACGTGAACAGGCAAATGCTCATCAGAATAGAAATAAACTATAATTCCAAGATAATTATAAAGTTTTGGCATTGATTATATTTGTTAAACGCCGCTAAGATAATAAAAATTTCCCCAGCCCTCTTTCCCCTTCGCAGTATTTCCCTAACTTTGCAGCCCAAAATCGGTACATGCCTAAAGATACCTCTCTAAAAAGCGTTCTTATTATCGGCAGCGGCCCTATTATTATAGGGCAGGCCTGCGAGTTTGATTATTCCGGCAGCCAGGCGGCGCGTTCCCTCAGGGAAGAAGGAATTAAAGTAGTCCTTATTAATTCCAATCCGGCTACTATTATGACCGATAAACTTACCGCAGACAATGTCTATCTTCTGCCGTTGAATGTGGACTCCATCCGCAAAATACTCACTGAACACCAGATTGACGCAGTGCTTCCTACTATGGGCGGGCAAACAGCCCTTAACCTCTGCATGGAAGCCGATGCTATTGGCCTCTGGAAAGAATTCGGGGTACGTATTATCGGTGTAGATATAGCAGCAATAGAAAAAACAGAAAACCGCGAACTCTTTCGCAAACTGATGGTAGAGCTTGGCGTAGGGGTACCAAAATCTTTTATGGCGGCTTCATTTCTTGAAGGCAAAGATGCCGCACAGAAAATCGGTTATCCCTTAGTTATCCGTCCGTCATTTACGCTTGGCGGCAGCGGGGGGAGTTTTGTAAAACATAAAGACCAGTTTGAAGAAGCCCTGCAGCACGGCCTCAAAACATCACCTGTGCATGAAGTGCTGATAGAAGAAGCGGTGCTGGGCTGGCTCGAATACGAACTCGAATTATTACGCGACCAGGAAGACAATATCGCTATAATATGTACTATAGAAAACCTGGACCCAATGGGAATCCATACGGGTGATTCTATTACTATAGCGCCGGCTATGACCCTGAGTGATATGGCTTACCAGCGTATGCGCGATATGGCGATGAAAATGATGCGCAGCCTCGGTACTTTTGCCGGGGGATGCAATGTGCAGTTTGCACTGAATCCTGTAAATGAAGAAATAGTAGCCATAGAAATTAATCCACGTGTTTCCCGTTCATCAGCGCTGGCATCTAAAGCAACTGGTTACCCGATTGCGAAGATAGCTGCGAAACTGGCGATAGGATATAATCTTCACGAACTTAAAAACCCGGTAACGAAAACTACTTCAGCCTATTTTGAACCTGCCATTGACTATGTTGTGGTAAAAATACCGCGCTGGAATTTTGATAAATTTCACGGCAGCGATACCCGCCTTGGCCTGCAGATGAAATCTGTAGGTGAAGTAATGGCCATAGGAAGAAGCTTTACAGAAGCAATTCAGAAAGCCTGCCAGAGCCTTGAACTGAAACGGTCGGGCCTTGGAGCAGACGGTCATGACTCAAGAAATTTGGAAGCTATCACCTATTCCCTCGAAAATCCATCATGGGACAGGATATTCCATGTGAAAGACGCCCTCAGTATGGGTGTACCTATCAGGACTATACATGAGATTACCAAGATAGACCGCTGGTATCTTAACCAGATACAAAGCCTTGTGCTGATGGAAGAAGAACTCCGCCGGTACAGCCTGCAAAATGTACCAGCCGGTTTCTTCATGGAGCTAAAACAACATGGTTTCAGTGATGTACAGTTAGCATGGATACTTAATACAGATGAAGAGTCTGTTTATCAGCGCAGAAAAGAACTGGGTATAAACCGAGTATATAAAATGGTAGATACCTGTGCGGCAGAATTCCCCTCGCCGACGCCGTATTTTTATTCTTCATTCGGGAGTGAAAATGAATCAGTTTCGAGCGACCGGAAAAAAGTGATCGTACTTGGTTCGGGGCCGAACCGGATAGGGCAGGGGATCGAGTTTGATTATTGCTGCGTGCATGGTGTAACGGCTGCCAAAGAAGCAGGTTTTGAGGCGATCATGGTGAACTGCAACCCTGAAACCGTGTCTACTGACTTTGATATTTCTGATAAATTATATTTTGAGCCTGTTTTCTGGGAGCATTTGCGCGAAATAATTGAACATGAAAAGCCAATTGGCGTTATAGTTCAGTTAGGCGGGCAAACGGCCTTGAAACTTGCAGAAAAACTCGAAAAATACAATATAAAGATACTCGGTACGTCTTTTAATAATATGGACATTGCCGAGGACAGGGGGCGTTTCTCTGATTTGCTGAAAGAACTTGATATTCCTTACCCGGAATATGGGGTGGCTACTTCGGCAGATGAAGCGTTGGTACTGGCCGCAAGGATAAAATATCCCGTACTGGTTCGTCCATCTTACGTACTTGGCGGGCAGGGGATGAGCATTGTGATAAATGATGCGGAGTTGGAAAGCGCCGTATTAAAATTAATGCGCGATATTCCCGGAAATCGTATCCTTATCGACCACTTCCTTGACCGTGCGGAAGAAGCGGAAGCAGATTGTATTTGCGACGGCGAAGATGTTGAAATAATGGGTATCATGGAGCATATAGAACCGGCAGGTATCCATTCCGGCGATTCTTTTGCTGTATTGCCGCCATATAATTTCCCCGAAGGCGTATTGGAGCAAATAAAAAACCATACCCGGAAAATTGCCCTGGCATTAAACATTAAGGGCCTGATGAATGTTCAGTTTGCAGTGAAAAACGGGAAAGTATATGTGATAGAGGCCAACCCGCGTGCGTCGCGGTCTATGCCATTTATTTGCAAGGCTTTCCAGGTGCCATATTTGAATATTGCAACTAAAATTATCCTCGGGGTAAATAAATTAAAGGACTTTGATATTAAACCTATTGTTCATGGTTTTGCTATCAAAGAACCGGTATTTTCTTTTGATAAATTCCCGAATGTAAATAAAGAACTGGGGCCGGAAATGAAATCAACCGGCGAGGCGATACGTTTTATACACGATACAAACGACCCGTATTTCAGGCAGTTGTATTCAGAAAAATCTATGTATTTAAGCAGATAAGCTATGAGTTATATTTTAATCATTTTCCTTTTTTATTTGGTTTATACCCTGGCGAAGAATATTTTGCGCGCATTTACCGTACAGCCAAACCATAATGGGCAGCCATCTCAAAACCAGCCTTTCAGAAAATCTTACGGCAAAACACATATTGATATTATCCCGGAAGATAAGCATACAGCCCATACCTCGTCAGGAGATGGTGAGTATATTGATTACCAGGAGATAAAATAAACGCAGGGCTTTACCCTGCGCTTGTATATTACGCCCTTTCAGGGCTTGGGCTTGTCGGTATTAATACCTTTTTATCAATCCAACCTGACCGAATTTCGCCAGCTTACCATTATCCAAAAAGATGATTTCGCTGTTTTTCTTTAATGCCTGGCGTATTAGCACATCTACCGCATCATCTACTTCTATCTCGCATGAATTATCATCATCTTCACTGATAGTTACATTATCCCGGCTAATGTGCGCCTTTTGCCTGAAACCTTTTTCTACTAACAGCACCCTGCAATTGCCTTCGGCCACAGCATTCCAAACATTTGTAAGATTGGAAGTGAACAGGTTTTTATTGATAGAATCTTCGATCTGGTCCAGGGTTTTTTGCTGATTTTTAGTAGAATATTCCTGCACTTTCGGGTAGATTATTTTCGATAGTTCAGGTAGTGTGAAATTTCCATAACTACCATGTATTACAGTTGCTATCCTTTCTTTATGATGGCTTTCTCCCATAAAATACCCTTCTGTTTTATCGGCGCCCAATACAAATATGGGGTAATTATTATTTTGGAGATATTGCCCTAAATCCCTGTCTGCAACTTTAAAAAATGAGCGCATCCGGTTTTCGACAATAGTAGATTTTTCAGGGCCGGTTATTACCCCCGTTTCCTGGCGGTGGCCATGCTCATGCTCAAATTCATCGGTATATTTTTTAGGGAAATGACTGTCTTTTATTTCTTTCAAAATATTGCCGGTTCCATTAAAGAGCCTGATAAGATCAGCATCTAAAACCAAAGCAAAATAGTGTTCAACGCGATCAAGTTCATAGATCAGTTCCCTGAGATCAAATTCATTACCTGCATTAACCGTATAAACAAGAGTAACAGGCAGTTCGATTATTTCTATAAAATCGTTGGAAATAAATATGCCGAGGCCACCGGTATCCTGCGAAATGGAATAACCTTCCACACCTTCAAGATAGGTAAGTAGAGCCATAGCATATTTGCTTCCAAATTTCCCAAGTATCATTTCCTTCCCCTCAGCAATCGCTTTTTTCAGCAGGGTGTCATTATATTTATCATTACCAAAGCCGTGGCTTACAGGTATGATAATAGTTAAGCATGGCTTATCCGTATAGGCCATTAATTGTTTGATATCGTCTTTTAGCATATTTTTAAATTTTTATTAGTTCAAAATTCAGTATTCCGCTTTTTTAAAATAATGATGGTTATCAGTACGCATCAGGACTTTTGTCAGGAATTAATAAAGTCAACATATTTTCGATGGAGATGTTTAGAAAAGTATTTTAGATTGCGGGTCAGGCCCCAATCCATATAGGCAGAAGGACGTCATTCCGGCGAAGGCCGGAATCTATATTTATCCATTTGTTAAACAATAAAGCTTTATTTGTATATTTCCCATCTAAATTGAATTGAAACAATGACAATAACTGAAAGGATATTAAAATATAACGCAAACCGCAACCCTGATTATGTTAAAATGAAATATACAGGGATGCGCGAAACCATTTTCAGGTTTTACCGGGGCACGGCGCATATTTTTAATGAAGATATTCCTGCCAAATCTTTTATCATGAGATCGCCGAACTGCTGGATCACAGGGGACCTGCACCTGGAAAACCTTGGCTCATATAAAGCGGATAACCGGCTGGCTTATTTCGATATGAATGATTTTGACGAATGTATTTTAGCCCCCTGCCTGATAGATGCGGCACGGCTGGCCACAAGTATTTTTGTTGCGGCAGACATTATGAAAATCACTCTTTTGGAAGCAAAAAAACTGGCGGATATTTTTGCCTACACATACGCTGATGCATTGGAACGGGGCTATATCAGGACCATAGAGCAGGAAACCGCAAAGGGCATAATAAAGGAACTGCTGGATAAAGTAAGCCTGCGTAAACAAAAGGAGTTGCTTGCTTTCAGGGTATATTACAAAGGCGATAAACCTAAACTCGTCATAAACCCTGTATATACCCAAAAAATAGATAAAGAAACGAAAGAAAAGGTAGCTAACTGTATCCATGCGTGGGCGGAGAAACGCGAAAAGCCAGAATTTTATAAGGTAAGGGATGTGGTTCACCGCATAGCCGGGACGGGCAGCCTGGGTATTAACCGGTTTATTATTTTGGTGAATGGAACGGGTAAAAAGGGCGGGCGTTTTTTGCTGGATATGAAGCAGGCGCTTCCTTCTTCGCTTCATAAAAGGTTTGCGGCAATGCAGCCTAAATGGGAAAATGAGGCAACCCGGGTGATGGAAATACAAAAGCGCGTTGAATCTGCCTACCCGGCGCTAATGAATATAGTAGAAATCGATGGCGTGGCCTATGTGCTAAAAGAAATGCAGCCTGTGGAGGATAAAATAGATATAGTGGCGCTTGGGGCTAATAAAGAAGACCTGGAGTATATGATAAGTGACTTTGCGCGTCTGTGCGCCTGGGGTAACCTGAGAAGCGGCGGCAGGCAGGGCTCGGCCATTGCAGATGAACTGATAGCTTTTGGGAAGAATAGCAGTGAATGGAAAAAGGAACTGGTGGCGTATGCGCTGAATTATTCAAAGAAGGTTAAAAAGGATTATGCGGCGTACTGTAAGGCTTTCGATGCGGGGGGCGTTTTAACCACAAATGAATAAATAAAAACATAGAACCACAGATGAAAAGGGCTGAAGCCCTTGACTATAAAACGTCAAAGAAATTTAGCCACAAAGGCACAAAGAAAAATATTAAACTAAGCTTTTATTCTTTTCTTCAAAGAGAAAGGCTTCTATTTGAGTTTGGCGCTGTACCCCTTGCTGCAATCTACAAAGTCGTGGTGGTCTTTTACCCTTACCAAAGGTATCTTTTTGTAAATGCTCATTACCGAGGTCAGGAATATCTGGAGCATGGGCGGGGTAACGTCAGTACCCTTTATGTAGATGAATTTTTGCCTGCCGTTGTAGCTTATAGCGAAGGTGTCTTTCCACGCAAAGGCGCAACTGCACTCGTATCTGTCGGACATAGTATCGACATTCAGTTCTTTAAATTGCTGCTGCAAAAATGCCATTGCCTGCGGGGAAAGCTGGTATGTAAAATCGTGAACCTTTTTCTTGTAGTCTACCCCGCTGAAAAACACCGAGCCGTCTTTGTTTATTTCCGTTTGGGTATTGGGGTAGTCGGCATACCAGGCATTACCAGAGAGGGTGAGTTTATCAAAATCCGGGGCGTTTTTGTTTACGTTCTTTGTAAAATTGTAAAGATGGACGTATTTATTGAAATTGTAAGCATAAAAGACCAGCGAATCGGGCGTATGCTTTACTACCACGTTGGTGGCCTGCCAGTTGCCGCCACGCGCCGGGTATCGGTAGTCTTTCAGGCTATAGGCGAAGAAAGTATCATTCTGAACTTTGTAGGTAGTATCGGGTATATCGCCCACGGAATTATTAAGGCTCAGTATTTTCCAACTGTCAGCCCCTGTGCTCACATCTTGCCAGTCGCCTTCTATTTCTTTGGTTGTAAAATGGCCTTTATCAGCTGTAAAGGCACATAAAAGTACCCATAGCATCAGTATCGTTTTCTTTCTCATTTCTCTATTTTGACAGAATAATCAAATATTGCAAAAAAAATCTTTATAAAAGAACGTAAAATTAGGATAATAATTCGCTACTTTGGGCAGGTTTAGGGCAGATATGAAAAAAATAGCAGTTTTTTGTTTTTCTATGATGTTGTTTTTCAGTGCATACGCACAGAAGCCCCACATAGATACCATGCCGCCCTTAAACGCGGCCATACAGCTCAGCCTCGCTTTTAATGGTTCATTCACTGATGTACACGGGTATAACCTTGCCAATTTTGTTCCTGCATTTATGTACTGGAGAACGCCCAGCGCCATTAACCTTTTTAACATAGAGAAGCTATCCTTTAACAGAGATACAATTCCGCTGGATACGGTTGCATCGCAACAGGGAAAAAGTAATGTTTATTATGAAACCAACGTAATGGTATCCTGGGAGCAGGACTATCATTATTTTATTCCGCACCACCCAAGTATCGCCCTTTATTTCGGTAATGCCTTTTACGCCAGCTTCTACCGTTTGAAATA
>Ga0206827_1034_pt1 | contig 35510 bp, 36 predicted proteins | sample Alteio_BWOrgCont_77_FD_152852 | JGI IMG/M metagenome (GOLD analysis project Ga0206827, IMG submission 152852) | Enriched cells from forest soil in Barre Woods Harvard Forest LTER site, Petersham, Massachusetts, United States -... | ecosystem: Environmental > Terrestrial > Soil > Temperate forest >...
TTTCATCCCATCGGCCTGGGCTTTTTTCATAAGGTCTTTGATGCCCGCCGCGCCATCGAGCAGGGAGAACTGGGAGTGTACGTGTAGGTGCGCGAAATCTGGCATAAGTTAGGTTTTAGATGTCTGATTTTAGGTTTTAGCCTAAAAAATATTAATGACAAAGATACAAAAAATCATAGGTCTGATTCACATCCTTTCCAAAATTTTCTTTGGAGAAAAGGCTTCTTCTTTTAAGCCAATTCTTTTAGAAAGCATCCGGTAAAAATTTTCAGAATTTTCGCCTTTTTCACGGAGATATTTTATGGATGTGCTGCCTGCTGATTTTGATAATTTATTGCCCGATTCATCCATCATCAGCGGGTGATGATGAAAACGGCACTCTAGAAAAGTATCTTCTTTAAGTAATTCTGCCATATACAATTGTATTGCTGTAGATGAGAGGAGGTCTTCGCCCCGTACAATCATATTTATTCCGAAATCAATATCATCTGCCAAAGAAGCAATATGGTAAGCGGGGAGGCCATCTTGCCGACGCATAATGGGATCTTTTATAGTATCGAATAAATTAACCTCATCTGGCTTATTTAGCATATCCGGAACGGTAATAATGAGGCCCTTCTCAGTGGCTAGCCGTAAGTAGTGTAGGGGTTCAATATCTTGAACCCCTGTTTGAGCAGGGTTAAAGAGTTCAATACTTTGAACTCCTACCCGTTGCGAATAATGAACGCAGTGTCCTGTTGTTTCATCCACTTGTGCCCTTCTGGAGCAGGTGCAGGCAAATACTTGCCCGGTTTCGAGCAATTTTTTCAACAGCAAATTATATCTATCCAATCTGTGCAACCGGGAATAAATATTGTATTGCTGTTCTGCATTTTGTGACCCTTCATCCCAATCAAGCCCAAGCCAGTCTAAAGTATAGAAGATATCGTCCACGTATTCTGGCCTCATGTGGGGTTCATCAAGGTCATCAATACGCAGGCGGAGCGAACCGCCAGCCTTACGGGTATAAAGCCATGTTAGTGCAAAATTCAATGCATTGCCGATATGTAAAAATCCGCTTGGGGTAGGCGCTATGCGTGAACGGATAGGGGACATAGGGTCGAAGATAGGGGGAATTTGGAATATTGAACATTTGAACATTCGAATTATGAATTTCGACTTACAAGTTTTTTTCCTACTTTCGCCATCTGAAAATATAAAAGATGAAAAAAATAAACCTGTTTATAATTTTTATAAGCCTTTTTGCTATCAATGCCAATGCACAGTCGAAACAAGATTCTGTGACTATAAAGCACATATATGACAAAGAACTGACTGACGGGCGGTGCTATGGTTGGCTGGACACTTTAAGTAATCAGATTGGCGGCAGGCTTAGTGGCAGCCCGCAGGCGGCAAAAGCAGTTGAGTGGGCTCAAAAACTCATGCAGCAACAGGGCTTTGATAAGGTATTTGTACAGGAAGTTATGGTTCCCCATTGGGTTAGGGGCGATAAAGAAGTGGGTAAATTTTCATACGGTGTGAAAAAAGATAAGCAAACTGTTACAGCACATATATGTGCCCTGGGTGGCAGCATTGGCACTGGGGATAAAGGAATTGAAGCTGAAGTGGTAGAAGTGCATAATTTTGATGAGCTGAAAAAGCTTGGAAAAGAAAATGTGCAGGGGAAAATTGTGTTTTTTAACAGGCCTTTTGACCCAACCCTTATAAATACCTTTGCAGCCTATGGTGGTGCTGTTGATCAAAGGGGTGGTGGCGCGAATGAAGCTGCAAAGCTGGGCGCGGTAGCAGTGGTAGTGAGGAGTATGACTGATGCCAGCGACTATGTACCCCATACCGGCGCCATGCACTACCAGGATGGGGTTGCTAAAATACCTGCTGCTGCTATCAGTACAAAAGATGCCGATGCTTTGGGCGCTAACCTGAAGGCCGGGACTGTGTCTTTTTACCTAAAAATGAACTGCGCTACCCTTGACAGTGTAAAATCATATAATGTAATAGCCCAAACAAATGGCAGCGAACACCCCGAAAGGATAATAAGCGTAGGCGGCCACCTTGATTCCTGGGATACCGGTGATGGGGCTGATGATGATGGCAGCGGGGTTGTGCAAAGCCTTGACGCATTACGAATACTTAGACTTTCAGGTATACGCCCTAAAAATACTATCAGGGCAGTGTTTTTTATGAATGAAGAAAACGGGTTGCGTGGTGGTACCAAATATTCTGACCTTGCTACAAAAAACCACGAAACACATATCGCTGGGATAGAAACCGACCGGGGAAGTTTTCAACCCATTGCTTTCAGTATAAACAGAAGTGGGGACACCTTGTCGAAATTGAAATCATGGCTGCCACTTTTTGAACCGTATGGTATCTGGAATATTCAGCACGATGATGGTGGTGTGGATTTTATACCGCTTTCTCAGAAAGGAGTGCCTTCTCTTGAACTTGTTCCCGAAGATCAAAGATATTTCGATTATCATCATTCCCCACTTGATACATACGATAAGGTAAATAAGCGCGAACTTGAACTGGGTGCTGCTGCCCTTGCCAGCCTTATTTATTTAATTGATGAGTACGGTTTATGATTGGTTATTAAGTCATTGGGTTACTAAGTTATTAAGGAGAAACAAAAGCATAAGCAGCTAATTCCTAATTGTCTGAAATATTTTTATAAAAATTTGGGATTGTGAAATGATTTTATTATATTTGAATAGCATTTTAAAATATTAACTAATCTTTCACCTTAAAAATCTTCTTCTTTTATGACATTCTTTCATGCTTCCGTTGCTTCGTGCAGTTCATCCCTTACTATTAAAGCTGGTCTTGCCACCTCTGGTACTTACAACTGTGTGGTCACAGATAAATTTAACAACCATTATAATCCTTCCATTACAATCGATTCTTATGGTTCTGTTTTATTAGACCTGGCACAATTCCCTGATGGCTTATTTACCCCATACTCTGGCGCTTTCCAACTAATGTTATATAATGTTTCTGATAACTCGCCGGTTTCAATGACACTTTGCGGCATCACCTATAATGGTTTCTTCATTACATTTTACAATGGCGAAAGCCCCCTCGCTTCTACCATCGAATGTTAAAGGGATATTAATTCGTTTTCCAGATATTCCTGTTTTCTAATCTGCGAATCCCAAGCCTGTATTAGGGCAGGCGTAGCTAATTTTAACTTCTTAATTCAATATTCAAATGTTCGTTATTCAATATTCAGTTTTAACGTTGCTCCAACAAGCGACCTTCATCTCACTTTCTATCATAGGCTTATATTCTGCCATGCAGGAGGGTATGGTACTTGCATTTATTCCCTACTTATTAGCTTCTTTGCCACGCTTAATGCGTAAACCCTTGTTTGAGTGTCTAATTTGTATGTCCAGTTTCTGGTCCGTAGTTATATGGTTTACAACCGGGAATCCCCTCAGTTGGCATTTAATTTTTATCATTCCTGCGGTAGCAGGACTAAATACATTGGCAGATGCGTTTCTGGGCTTTATAAGGGACTATAAATGGAAGTGATAATTGTGAATTAATAAAAAAATCTTATTTTTGTCCTAAATAAAATAAAAAAACGATATGAAAAAAACATTATTCACATTAATGATTGCTATTGGCGCGCTTGTTTGCAGTCCGTCATACGGCCAAAGCGCGACTACTCCGGGTACAGTTTCACCCAATACGAAAGTAGCCCCGATGTCAACATCGCCGACGGCTGCCAATGATAAAACGGTAGCTACTGATACAAAAGACCCAATCGTGTATGTTACTAAATCCGGTAAAAGCTACCACACAAAAGATTGTCAATTTGCTAAAAACGGTACCCCAATGAAACTCTCCGAAGCTTCTAAAAAATATACCGCCTGTAGCAAATGTAAACCACCGGTAGCTGCTAATGCAGTTGCTCCGGCACCTAAAAAACCTGCCCCGGCATCTAATTAAACATGTTGATATAAAAAAGAGCCGCCGGGGAAATGATTCCCGGGCGGCTCTTTTTTTACTCTTATCCTTCCGTAGCTCACCTGCTTCTTCTGCTTCCGCCACCACCATGTCCGCCACTGCTTCTGCCAGCATTGCCACTACTATGGTTAGCGGCATAGCTTGGGCGGCTATAATTCTGCCGGGGGGCGTTATTTTGTCTTTGTGCATTGTAACTTTGACGTTGTGCACCGTAATTATTTTGGCGTGGTGTGTTATAGCTTTGCCTGGAAGCATTATAGTTTTGTCTTGCAGAATTATAATTTGCCTGGTGTTGGTAATTGTTTGTATTCCTTGCAAAGCTTGTCCTGTTATTATCACGTACGGCAGCTCCGTTAAACCGTTCAGCTTCATCCCTCCGTGGCCCGCTGAAATAGGTTGCATGGCGGCCATTATCAAAATAGGAATTTCTTACAAGAGTAGAGCGGTTAAAAATTCCTTCATTATAAGCCCGGGGGCTGTAATACCTGTATGCATCGTTGCGGCCAAAATACCTGTTATCGCAAAAAGTCCAGCGGCTGTAAGGGTACGCGTACCCATATCCAAACCGCGGACCAAGTGGAGCCCATCCATAGTATCCATCAGCGCACCTCCAGCTTACCCATGCTGGCCCCCATACAGTACCTGGTATCCAATACCACCCGAGGGAATTAGTGAAGTCCCAGCGGCCATAATGAAACGGGGCCCATCCCCAGGCATAATCGCTGGCCCAGCTCCATCCTAAATTGGTATAAGCCCAATGGCCGGCAGTAGAATAAGGCATAAAATCGGGCCCGGCATTTGGCATCCATACATAGCCATAAGTAGGGTCGTACACCCAGCGGCCATAGGGGCTCAACTGGTTGTAGTAATTTTGATAGCTCATGCCACCTATATCATTGCTGCCCTGGTTATATACATCATCATTATTATCATTATTGTATTGCGCCTGGCTATTGTTATCATATTGTGGAGGAGGGGCTTGTTGGTAACTTCCATTATCCTGCGCAGCAGCTAGCTGAGGGAAAATTGCAGGACTAAAGCCCAGTGCAACTATCATTGTTATATTTCTAATTATCCTTTTCATGGCTTTGTTATTTTATTTTGTTAAACCATATTATTTACCCTGTACATTTCCAATAGCGTGCCAAGATGGGATTTAATAGTAAAATATTTTTTTGGCAGGTGAATATCAATGCTATAAACCTTTGTGAGCTTTGTGCTTTCACTTTGTGGACTTTGTAGTTAAAAAAGCCCTCTCGAAAAAATATATAGCCAATCATTTCTTTATTCCGAAAAAAATCATTATGTTTGAAATATGAAAACTTAATAAATATACTAAACTACCTTACCATATTCTTCAAGCTTAATATCCACCTGTCTTTTTTCTTCAACAATTTAGCAATTCAACAATTTAATCTTATGACATATACAGAAACCCTCACCGGATCCGGTTGGTATTTTACTGACTCGTGCAACTGCGGCGGCACGTTAAAACGCAATTACAAAAACAATGAAAAACCTGGTTATACTATTACAGTACAGCCTGCACGCCAGAATTTTATTTTAAAACAAGGTAATGCGGTTTTGAAAGTAGAACCATTGGCAGACCTCGAAACCATTTTAGCTGCAATTTAATTACCAAATAACTCTTTCCAAATTCATAACCGATAACCCAAAACTCATAACTTTTCTCATGAATCTACTTCCCCGTATTTTTAACCGTACAAAATTGCCCTTTACCACAGAAAGCCGCATCATCGAGGCATTTACCTGCGGCGGCGCTACTTATTACCAGTTTGATGATGCCTTCAATATGCCCAATGAGCGGGCATTGACGGCTCTTACCTATTATGAAGAACTGCGGATGCGCTGCACCCGCGAATTCCTCCAGGCGCATTGCGAGGCCATTGAAGGCATTCTTTCCGACCCGAAGCGAATCAATATTCCCCAGCTTGCTATCCTCAACCGGCAGCTAAAAGAACGGCTTGACTGGATTTTTGAGCCTGATATTGCCTATAAACTTGCTTCGGTTGTCTATTTCGATAAAACAGAAAACCCATACCGGTATGATATGAAATATGGCCAGAAAAAGATAGAACACTGGAAGAAAACAAAAGGGGTGGACGATTTTTTTTTGCAAAAGCCACTTCTGGCCTTGATTCCCTTTTTAAAGGACTCAGAGCTGAATTTGGAGATCTATTCGCAAGTGCTGGAAAAAGCAACGAAACTAATGTGGGACAATATTTCTGGCAAGCCATCCGCCAAACAGAAGCAGGAAAATTCCGCCAGAAACTAAGCCTTGTTGGCAGCGACCCAACCCGGCTGGAAGCCTTGCGGCGTGTGGGTATTTACGAATATTTCTTTACGCTGAATGGAATCCTTAAAGCACAGGAAGAACATGAAAGGCAGTTGACTGACAAAAGGTAGAGGGAATTATACTTGCCAGTTATTTTCCCGGCATAGAAGCCATCATGTCCTTGAGAGCGGTGGGGAAAAACACCATTACAGCCAGCCCTACGAGGACTGCCGCTAATGACCAATAAACCGCATTTTTGGATGCCTTACGAGCTTCCTCTATATGGCCCGCCTGGATGAGTAAACTCACTTTTGCAGCGTTTATAACTGCCACGATTCCGCAGGGGCTAAATAGCAAAGTACCTATAATGGCAAAAACCATATTGGTAGGGATAACCCTTGGTAATGGCTGGCTTATTGTTTGGCTCCAGGGGTTTCCGGTATTAATATCGGCGCTAATGGGAACATCTTTCATAAAACTGCGAAGGTTTTGACCACATTCAGGACAAACCGGGCTGTTATCAGGAACTGAACTCTTACAATTTGGACAAATCATGCTATTATTTTGAATATTAACACAAAGTTCGGCAATTAGGTGCAAATAAAGCTGGTTTAGGCAAATTAAAAGTATATAGAAGATACTTAATGCCAAGCTAAGAAGGGATTAGCAAAACTCAATCCCATGATCTAAACCTATAAGGTTTCCAAAACCTTATAGGTTTGCGACTATTCCTAAAAACCCTAACTTGCCTGAAAAAACAATGAAAAAGAAAATCTTGATTATTTCTATTGCAGTGAACATTTTAGCCGGGGCTTTTGTGCTGATGGCTCTTAATTTAAAGACAAAGGACGCAAATGACAGAAGCAGCAGTTTTATTACCTTAAGCATTATTAATTCAACAACAGTTGCTCCTTTTATATCGATTACCGAAGGAAATTATATAAGAGACGATATAAAACTTAAAGCATATACAACTTATGATAAAATTAAAGAAAATAACGTAACCATGACAAGAACGTTTAATGAGTTGTCAGCAGAAGGATATGTCTTGGTTTCGTCAATTCATCAGGACGATCAATTCAATTATATCTTTGAGAAAAAATAAAACCCTTAACTTCGTGGTTTTGTGGCAAAATATTGTCAGGTAAATCATATAAATCCTTTTAATCATGGTCCAGACAATCTCCGAAATAACCTCTCATCTCGAAACCTGGGCGCCGCCGTCTTTACAGGAGTCTTATGATAATAGCGGCCTGATTGTGGGCAGCGGGGATAAGGAAATTGAAAAAGCCCTTGTTTCTCTGGATGTGACTGAAGAAGTGCTGGAAGAAGCCAAAAAACTTGGTTGCGGGTTGATTATTTCCCATCACCCTATTGTTTTCAGCGGTTTAAAGCGGCTGAATGGCAAAAACTATGTCGAGCGCATAGTAATGGAAGCAATCAGGCATAATATAGCATTATATGCCATTCACACCAACCTGGATAATGTAGCCAAAGGGGTAAACAATAAAATAGCGGAGAGGCTGGCGCTGAAAGATTGCAAAATACTGCAGCCCATTAAAAAGCGGCTAAGGAAACTCATCACTTTTGTGCCGGACACAGCTGATGGGAACGGGCAGCCTTTCCATGAAAAAATACATGAAGCGCTTTGGCAGGCGGGGGCCGGGCATATTGGCCAATACGATAATTGCAGTTTTAATTCTCCCGGCACTGGCACTTTCAGGGCGTTAGAAGGGGCAGAACCTTTTATAGGGGAAGAAGGAAAGCTGGCCTATCAAAACGAAGTGCGGATAGAAGTGATTTATCCTGATCATTTGGAACACCATATTATTAAAAGCCTGAAAAAAGCCCATCCGTATGAAGAAGTGGCATACGACTTGGTTACCCTTGAAAATGAAAATGCAGAAACGGGGGCAGGAATGATTGGAAAACTTGAAGAGCCTTTGACTGATATGGCTTTCCTTTTCTTCGTAAAGGAGAGAATGGAAGCAAAAGCGATCCGGCATTCGCCATTTTTAAATAAAAAGATACATAAAGTGGCAGTTTGCGGCGGATCCGGTAGTTTTCTGCTTGGTGAAGCCATCAAACAAGGGGCAGATGCACTTGTCACGGCTGATTTTAAGTATCATCAATTTTTTGACGCGGACGGCAAAATTTTGATTGCGGATATTGGGCACTTTGAAAGTGAACAGTTTACCATAGATTTAATTTATGATAAAATTATTGAAAAATTCCCTACCTTTGCGGTCTTAAAAACAGCAGTAAATACTAACCCTGTTAATTATTTATAGATGGAAGCAACGGTAGAACAAAAACTAAGAAGCCTTTACAATTTACAATTAATTGATACAACGATAGATAAAATCCAGAATGTGCGCGGTGAGCTTCCTATGGAAGTGAGCGACCTGGAGGATGAGATCGCTGGCCTGCATACAAGGATAGATAACCTGAAAAGCGAAGCTGATGGCGTTAAAAAGGCGATTGATGAAAGCAAAGCGGCTATTAAGGAGGCCAACAACCTTATAGCAAAATACGAAGCGCAGCAAACCAACGTAAAAAATAACCGTGAGTTTCTTGCACTTACCAAAGAAGTAGAGATGCAGAAACTGGAGATCATGATTTCTGAAAAGAAAATAAAAGAATACCAGGGCCAGACAGAAGAGAAGAAACAACAGCTCGAGCATACCAAACAACACCTTGACGACCGTAAAAAGGACCTTGACGTAAAGAAAGACGAACTTCATAATATAGTCAAAGAAACTGAAAAGGAAGAAAAAGCCCTTCATAAGGAAAGGGATAAGGCTTCTAAAATAATTGACGAAAGGCTCAGGAATGCCTACAACCGTGTGCGTACCAGTGTTAAAAACAGGCTGGCAGTAGTAACAATAGACCGTGACTCCTGCGCAGGCTGTTTCAGTAAAATACCACCTCAGCGCCAGTTGGATATCCGCCAGCGCAAAAAAATAATTGTTTGCGAAAACTGCGGAAGGATAATTATCGATAATGAGCTTGCCGATGAAACCAGGGCATCGCTTGATGAATTGATAAGCGTATTCGCTAAGTAACTAAAAAAACCTATGCCGAAAAGGCTACCGGCCGTTTTTCTGCTTTTTATATCCCTGAATGCAAAAGCGGGGTACGATATGAGTGCAGATTGCCGCCAGGCATATTCCAACATCATGGCTTTCAGGCTTGATGAGGGGAAGAATGAAATTGCACAACAAAAAAAAGCATCTCCCCGGAATTTAATCCCCATATATTTAGAAGATATAAGCGCGTTTATAAAAGCTTTCGCCCTCGAGGGGAAAAAGGATTATGAAGCATTTAAAACAGAAAACAAAGCTTCTGTTGATGCCCTTTCGGAAGGGGATAAAACATCGCCTTATTATAATTTTTGTCTTGGAGAGACGTATCTTCATGCGGGGCTGGCGGAACTAAAATTTGGTGATTACACCTATGCTGCCTGGGATATTCGGAAAGCGTACAATTTGTTAGAAGAAAACACCCGGACTTTTCCAACGTTTTATCCTGCTTTTAAAGACTGGCTCCTTTTGAAATCATTTGTAGGCACCGTACCCGGCAATTACCGCTGGATGCTGAAAATACTTGGTTTTGAGGGTGATTTAAAATCTTCAATGGCACAATTTCCAATTCTAATTAATTCTTTAGATAAAAACCCTGAATTTCAGGTTTACAGTAAGGAAACAAGGATGCTTTATGGTTATCTCGAGTATCATTTGCTGAATGAACAGGAACCTGCATGGAAAGAAGTCACTGGAGCTACAATTGACTATACACAAAACCCTTTGAGCGCCTTTGTTCGTGCCAACCTTGCCATGCGATTGAAAAAAAATGAGCAGGTTATCGGCATACTCGATGCTCAGGTGAAAAGCCAACCAGCTATCCCTTATCTTGATTATTTATATGGGCTTGCCTTATTGCAACATTTGAATGTAAAGGGTTCCGCATATCTTGTGCATTACCTCAAAAATAACCCCGGCGACAATTTCATAAAAGATGCCTATTTACGGCTTGGCTGGGCTTTCCTGCTTAAGAATGATACAGTTCAGTATAAAAACTGCCTGGTATTATTAAAGAACTACGGGCAGGCACGCTTTGAAAGTGATAAAAATGCATTGCACGAGGCAGAGAGAGATTATATCCCATCCTTACCATTGCTAAAGGCAAGGTTACTATACGACGGTGGCTATTTCAATGAAGCTAAAAAGATATTAACTTCTGAAACAATATCTCAATTTAGAAGGATAGAAGAAAAGGCTGAATACTATTATCGCCTTGGCCGAGTGGATGAATCTCTTGAAGACACTGATGCCGCTTTGAAGTATTATGATGCCGTGATTGCGAATTATTCTTCCGTAAATGAATATTATGCCCCTGCAAGTTGTTTATATGCCGGAATGTTATTGGAGAAAAAGCAGGAATATGGCAAGGCGAGGGCATATTATAAAAGGTGTCTCAGTTTTAATAATTATACCTATAAAGATTCCTTTGACCAGAAAGCGTACTCAGGACTAAAAAGAATGAATAACTGATATGGCAAATGAATCATGGCTGCCCCTGGGGGAAATGCTGAAAGATTATTATGCAGGTAACCCTCTTGCTGCGATGATGGTGAAAAGCTCTATAGAATCGGACAGGCCTATGGAAGCGGCGACATTTTTTAGGGGATACAAGGACTTTTCGAAGTTAGAAAGATCAGCGCTAAAACGCTGCACTGGCAAAGTCCTCGATATAGGCGCCGGGGCAGGAGCACATTCACTTTATTTACAGGAGAATGGGTTTGATGTTACTGCCATTGATATTTGCGATGGCGCTGTGGAGATAATGAAAGACAGGGGACTAAAAAAGGTTTTTTGTACCGATATTTATTCTTTTACTGAGCAAAAGTTTGATACTATAATATTATTAATGAACGGTATCGGCGTAACAGGAAACTTAGATGGTCTTGCTTGTTTTTTACAGCAAATCAAAAAATATATAGCGCCTGGAGCACAACTTTTGTTTGATACGGCGGATATTAGTTATGTTTCGGTAAGCTCTATGAACCGCTCATCCCTTAGGGAATTTTCATCTCCGTATTACGGAATAGTATGGTATCAGCTTGGGTATAAAGATACCCTTGGCAAGCCCTATCCCTGGTTGTATATTGATAATAAGGCATTGAAAAGGATAGCCGAAGAAAATGGATATAAAATGAAAGTGCTGAAGAGAAGTGGAAGCCAATATCTTACAAAAATAGTTTTAGGATAAATGCCACAGATTCACAGATTAAAAAGTAAAAAAGCGTCCCAATAATAATTCATAATTTATAATTCATAATTCCCCTATGGCATACGAACTCATTAATTTTCAGGAAGAAGTAATAGGAAGCAGTTTTACCTTGCCTGTAATAGTAGATTTTTGGGCCACCTGGTGCGAACCCTGCGGGATGCTCGAACCTATAATTACTTCGCTGGCTGAAGAAAATAAAGGCCAATGGCAATTTATAAAAGTAAATTTTGACGAACATCCTGAATTGGCTAAAGAATATAATATCATGGGAATCCCAGCTCTGCGTATATTCCACAAGGGAGAAATAATCGCGTCCTTTAATGGACTTATGTGGAAACCACAGTTAAGGGAATGGATTGATGGGGAATTGAGCAAAATTGCCCCACGCGCTTAATTCCAAAGCCCCCTTCATTTCTTCAAAAATTAGTGGGGGTTTTTAGTGCCTTTTCCACTATCCTTAGCATTTCAGCAATTTTAAATAATGGGCTGGTTCATGTGCAAAACGGTGGGTGTTTTTCCGTTGTAACTTTTTTCGCTTATTTTTGCAATAATATGCCCCTGCATAAAATGACTGATATAATAATATATAACTCACCTGGCCATGCAGCCCATGTTGGAGTAATAGTCGAGTAATGAGTGAAATTATAATATATGAATCGCCTGATAATCAAACACAAGTAGAGGTAAAGTTTGAAAACGGAACAGTTTGGTTGTCTCTTAATCAGATAGCTGATTTGTTTGAAAGGGATAAGTCTGTAATATCAAGGCACTTAAAAAATATTTATGAAGAAGGTGAATTAGACCATGGAGCAACTGTTGCAAAAAATGCAACAGTTCAAATGGAAGCAGGTAGAGAAGTAACCCGTTCAATTGAATTCTACAACCTTGACGCTATCCTTTCCGTTGGCTACCGGGTGAACTCCAAACGCGGCACCCAATTTCGCCAGTGGGCCACGCAACGACTCAAAGACTATCTTGTAAAAGGCTATACAATTAACGAAAAACTCCTAAAGCAATCCAAAGCAAAATACAATGAACTTAAAGGCGCTATTGACCTCATTACAAGGGCGGCAGGCAGTAAAAAACTCGCGGCGGAGGAAGGCGAAGGAATTTTAAAAATCTTGCATGAATACAGCCATGCACTTGATTTGCTTGATAAATATGACCATCAAAATCTGCAAATCCCTGTCAGGGGGCAAAAACCGGTTAAAAAATTAGGCTATACCCAGGCAATAAAACAGGTAAAAATATGGCGGGAAAAACAAAATGCCGGAAACCTTTTCGGGAATGAAAAGGACCAGTCTTTTAAAAGCTCCATCAATACTATTTACCAGACCTTTGACGGCAAAGAGCTTTATCCTTCCCTTGAAGAAAAAGCCGCGCATCTTTTATATTTTATCGTAAAAAACCATTCTTTCAGTGATGGGAATAAAAGAATAGCTGCGGGGCTGTTTGTTTATTTCCTTGATATAAATGGCGCCCTGTTTAAACCGGACGGCTCAAAAAATATGGAAGATAATGCCTTGGTAGCGCTTACCTTACTGATTGCCGAAAGCAAGCCGGAAGAAAAAGAAATGATGATAAAAGTAATTGTGAATTTGCTATAATTACTTTGGGTGCAGCCTTTCCTCCAAAATTACCATTTTTAAAAAAATGACATTTCTCTGCCACCTGTGCATATTCTATAAAGGTGAAATAGTCGCATCCTTCAATGGCCTGATGTGGAAACCGCAATTGAGAGAATGGATTGATGGGGAGTTGGAAAAATTGCCTGATAAAACCCGTCTTTAAAAATATTTCATAATTAATTTGGAGATTAATGAAATATTTATTACTTTTGAATTATTGATTGTCCCGCATAGCGGGAAACACTTCTTCCAGTTCACTTTTTAGGATTTTTTCCTATTCCTTCTTCTTTATGCCTGAACAAGTAGTCATCGAATTTGCTGCCGACCCGTCCGGCCTTACTCCCATTGTTGAACAACTAAAAAATATCGGCTCCATCAGCGAGGACGAATTTTCGAAGTTTACAAAAGCCGCTGCTGAATCCAAAAAATCGGTGGATGAAGCTGCGAAATCAGTTACTAAAATGGGCGATACTAAAAAATCGCTTGACGATCTTGCCAAATCCGCTTCAAAAGTGGGTGATAATATAAAACTTGGGGCGGCCAATGATTCTGTTGTGAAACTGACAGCTTCTATTAATGAGGCATCTAATGCCTACGAATTGATGTATGCCAATAAACTCATTACTACCGAAGAATATGAAGCTAAGATATTAGCCATAAAAAATAAATCGGAAGAAGACGCAGCTCAACAATCAAAGGATGCAGCTACCAAACAAAAAGCGGATTTCAATAATACGCTCCAGCAATACCAGGGCTATGCCCAACAGGTAGGCCAAATAATGAACCAGTTTGTACAAAACCAGCTGCAAATACAAATGAATGGCTATGATACTGAAATGCAGAAGTATGAACAAATGCACGCAAACCATGAAATATCCGACAAGCAATATGCAGATGCAAAGAAAAAAATAGCGGATGAGGAACTGGAAGCTAAACAAAAAGCCGCTGCCAAAGAAAAGCAGATCAAGATGGGCGAAGCGCTTATCAGCCTGGCATCATCAATCTTAAAGACCAGCGAAATGGGATTTCCGCAGGCTATACCATTCATTGCGCTGGCAGCTATCCAGGGTGGCTTGCAAATACAGGCAATTGCCAATGCAAAGGGTTTTGCCACCGGTACTAAGGATGCCCCGGCAGGTTTCAAATGGGTAGGCGAGCAGGGGCCCGAACTTGTTTATGATAAAGGTGGATATGCTATTTTGAACCACCCAGACAGCATGGCGCTGATGCGGAAATATGAAATTCCCGCTTTGTCAGATACGGCAATTACCCGTATGGCTTCTACGCCGTCCCTCAGTCCGGCTGCCATACAGCAGATGCTGAAATTTACTCAAACCACAACTCAAATTGATTACAAACAGCTCGCCCACGAAATAGGCAATGAATTCGGTAAGAACCTCAACCGATTGCCTCAACACAAAACCATTTTTGACAAAAACGGCTTCACTGAATTTGTGAAAAAAGGAAATTCCGAAACCACTTATATAGGGGGCCGGTATTAATAATTATTAGTTATTGGGTTACTAAGTCATTAGTAAAACATCCATTATACAATTCCTCAATAAAAAAATCTTTCCACCGTAAAAACTTAGTAACTCAATAACCTAATAACCCCTCCCAACTAACACCCAACACCTAACCTCTAAAACCTCTATCCCCATGTGGCAATTCATACTTACTGACCTCACTCCCGGTTCGCAAAACCTGGGCGTAATAACTATTGATGAACCTATCGGCTGGGACAAAGCCGTTTTGTCGTTGAAACGAGATACCAAATGGCACGGCATTTTCACCGATTATTCCAGCAGCCTGAAATTTCCGGGTACCGGCTTTAATATGATAAAAAGCGCCTGGCAAACCTACGGCACGGAAGCGCAAATTCTGGCTGATATTTACTACGCTTGTTCCGATACCGATACACCGGAAATAGTTTATTCGGGAATGCTGAACTTCAATAACCCTGAATTCCAGGAAGGCTCTACCTGCCTTGCTACCATTAATATAGAGCCATTCAGCGACCTGATGGCCTTTAAAAACAGGCAGAATGTAGTAGTGGATCTGGACAACGGCCTGAGCGCTGACCAATCAGTTTCGCTTGCGCCTTATCTTGCATTGGGAAGCGGCTCTACACAATTTCAATTAAACTATAATTCTGTCAGCGGAGATTATTATCTCTCTTATCAATATACTTACAATGTGCAGGATGTACTGGATTGGCTGAATAGCGGATACGGGATTACCAACTACACATGGGAATTGTTTTTTGGGTTTATTGTACCTATATGCACCAATTATTCCGGCGGCGATACCATTGGAAGTGTTTACAACCTGAACGGTTATTCTACGGTCATTAATTATCTTGATTATACCATTAGTTCCGGTTCGTTTCCAGTGGGTGGCGTTACAACTACGGTATATTACATGCAGGTAAGCAGCTTTTTGCCGGACCAAACTTATATTTTGGCGGAGTTTAATAAAGCAAATAACTATGCCATGTACGGCGCATGGGTGCAATACACTCCTATCCCCTCCTGCATTTCCATTGCGGGTACGCCCTGGGGTGCATCGCTGTCGGGTTTCCCGGCTTCGGGGAGTTTAGGGTCGGGGTTTGGGATGCCGCTGACTTTGGTGCCGAAGGGAATTTTACTGACTGATTTTATCACGCTGCAGGTAATACAACCCAACCAGTCGCAGGGAGATTTTTATGATGGTAATTTTACAGCCGGTGGTACCAAAGGCATGGAGCAGAAATTCTGGGGGCAGGCACAGGAACCTGCCGGTGGCCCCGGTTCTTTAAGCGCAGCGCTGGAAGGTTTTATAGCCACTTCGCCCGGGCATTTTAATAATGGCAGCGGTACAGTGCCTTTCTTTTTTGCAAATCCCCTGCCTGTGCCACAGCCCTATAATTTCGTTACGCAAGTATCTGAACTCGAAATAGATGTATGGAATGCGACAGACGCTAACCTTAGCGGTTCCTGCAATAATCCCGGCTCGAATGCATTTCAGAACGTGCAGATCATGCTCATTTTGGAAGGGCAATCGGCATCGCACAATTTATTCAAAATAACCGTGCAGGGCGACCACTCTCAGGGTTCTGTAAAACTGGAAGATGATACTTTTGGCACCAGCATAAAATATCCTTCAGGTTTTACATGCCTCAATTTTGCGGCATACAGCGCCGGGCCTTATTCGGTAAAACTAACTATCGAAAACGGTACGCTAACGGTAAGCATGAATAATGGGGCACAAAGCGTTTCTTTTACAACGGCGAATGGTGAATTTTCGGGCAATTATTCTTTCGCCTCAGTGCTAAACCCCACCGATGCTTATTCTCTTTATTACGAAACCTATATCACTGATAATATAAGTGTTGGGTTTGGCGGAAGTGAGCCTTATTATTTCGATGTTTTTTTGACGTCCATGCAAATGACCTGCAATGTATCTACCACCTACCACGCCTACCCTTCCACCACGGCGCCGGTGTATTTGCTGAATGAGGCATTCAGCCGGGTAACTGAAAGCATAACCAATAACCAGATGCGCTGCATCAGCAATTATTTCGGGCGGACGGATAGCCAGCCTTATGCCATGGCGGCTGACGGCGCAGGCGCGCTGGAATGCATCACCACCGGGAAGAAAATACGGAACGTATCCTATACGGTGGACAACAGCCAAAGCCCGAGCCTGCTGCAAATAACCAATATGCCGGTAAGTTTCCAGGATCTGTTTGACGGGATGAATGCCATCCATAATATCGGAATAGGGTATGAAGCCGATACCAACCGGCCCGGCTACAACCGCATACGGGTAGAGCCGATGGAGTATTTTTATGATACCGTGAGCGCCCCGGCGCTGGTACTGGATAAAATAATGGACGTGAATATTTCCCTGAAACTGGACGATATGTTTTCTTCGCTGAAAACGGGCTACCAGAAATTTGAAGCGGAACGCTATACCGGCCTGGATGAATTTGCCGGGACCATGCGCTATACCACCCAACTGAAAAACAGCAGCCAGCAGGAAATGGACATTACCTGTAAATTCATAGCCTCCGGTTACTGCATAGAAATAACCCGTCAGCAGCAGTGGGATGCCGGAACACTACAGGACTGGAGGCTTGACAATGATGTGTTTGTGATATGCCTGACAAGATCGGAGATATGTACAGAAAGCGGAAGCGGGGTCTATTGGGATACGGATCCCGGAAGATATATAGTTGACCCTTGTGCTGATACAAGTAATGTTTATAGAACAATAGTACTCAATAAATTTCACCTCACAGTTGAACTTGGCTCAGGTGGTAGTTCTAACCTACAAGACCCGGATACCATTTACAATGCCCGGATTTCTCCGGCACGTAACTTATTACGCTGGCTCAAAAAATTATTGGCTGCATACGGAACTTCGACCATAACGGGTAGTGGGTTTAAGTCTTTTGTCTATGCAGCGGGCCAGGCCAATTTTGTAGCCAAAACACAGATCAGTAATGATATATACCTGGGAACAAATTACCTCAACGAAAATATCAATTTCGATACCGCTATTATTAATACGGGCAATCCACAGTTTTTACCCATTATGCAGCCGGTAACTATTGAATTTGATTACCCGCTGGGGGCTAATGATTTTTCCAGCATCCGGTCAAACCCCTACAAAATGATCAGTATAAGATGGGGACAAAATGCCAATTTTATAAACTGCTTTATTAGCGAAGTGCAATGGAAGGCGGTGGATGGGATGGCAAAATGGATAGTAATTCCCGTATGGGGGCAAAACCTTTAAGGGATATTCATAACCGGATTAAAAACAATTCCAGTTGTAGAAAAGCTGCCAGAATATTCGGAATAGTTGTTTTTTATTGGATTCCCAAAATAACCTGTCATGTTAGTATATGTTTTAGTTTGGTGGGGTGTAGTAACAGTAAGTAAAATAGATGTCGTATTATTAACTGCTATTTTATACGAAATTGAAGTCGTATCTATTTGCTCATTCACCGAAAAAGTATCATAAGTAACAAAATTGCGTAAAACAGAAGTCATAACAGGGTTAGTAGAATGGAAACCAACGGAATGGCCATTCACAATAAGCGTATCCCATGTCCAGGCTTTAGAAGGGTCGTAGGGATTGGCAGTTGCCGTAGAAGTCGGATCGCTTTTTTTGCAGCCATATACCACTACAGCCATACTTATCAATAAAAACAGGAGTTTTTTCATGGGGTTTGGGTTTATGGAAGGCAAATATAGGGGGAAAATGGAAAAATATTATATTTGCATATAAATAGCCAAAATAATCAATAATTTGCCTCTTTTGGTTTATTCAATAATGTTTTTAACTTTGCAATTCATTTATAAGTGAACCAAAACCTTGAAATAATCCTTTATAAGAAGGGTAAAAGAGGTACTATTTATACTATAAAGTATAAAGAAGACGAACATACTGAATTGGAAAAGTTTATTATTGATTTGCCCGATGATTATAAAGATATTGGCGCAATGATGCTTGAGGGCTTGGATAATATGGCAGACCGTCATGGATTTGAAGAACAGTTTTTTAAATTAGGTGAGGGGAATTTGGCAGATAATGTTGTCGCATTTGGTAAGCGGGAGATTAGGCTTTATTGTTTAAGATTTTCTACAATCATATTGATTATCGGCAATGGAGGATACAAGCCGAAAGATAAAAGAACTTATGAGGAAGTTCCCGAACTATACCAAAAAGTTAAAAACCTCCAAAGTGACCTAAAAATAATAGATAAAGCAATTAAGGAGAAAGACCTTACTTTTGGAGATATAAGTTTTAATGAAAAAACACCAATTGAATTTAATATAGAAGATTATGAGTGATATACTGGGGAATTTAAGGGCTATGTTGCCACGATGGAAAAAGTATTTTGTTAGAAATTCTATGGATATTTCATCACAAATAGCTACATATTTGAATGAAAAAAACATGTCTCAACAAGATTTGGCAATTGCGTTGGGGAAGCATAAATCAGAAATTAGTAAATATTTAAGTGGTAGCCACAATTTTACTATTCAGACAATTTCAAAAATTGAGGATGTTTTAGATAAGAAGATTATTTATGTCCCAAAGTTTTTGGAAGAAGATATACCCATGAGGAGTATAGCTGTGGCAAAGGTGCAAATAGTTGCAATGGAAGCTTCTTCTTGGGTTGTTGATAGCCGTGCCAAAACACATGCATTACGAGGCGTAGTTACATATAGCTATTGTTATCCTGCGCCTCTTTCTACCCAATTTGAAAATCCTATAACCAACCTTGAACAAGCCAAAATAGAATGTTAAAATGCAAGTTTTCTTTAGTTTGCTCAATGGTGAGCAGCGATTTTGTAACCGGAGGAGTTAATTTATTGCAAATTATAGAAGAAATACATGCTCCGGTTGTACCTACTATAAATACTGTCCCATTAACTTACGTAGCAACCTTCACAAAAAGCCATAACGAACCTAATAATATTAAGGCCACACTGATAGCTACCTTTAATAAAAAAGAAATAGCAAGATTTGATACCGTTATGAATTTTCAGGGACTAAACAGACTTCGGCTTCAAGCACCAATGCCCCCAATTGCATTTCCCTCATATGGAGTATTAGTATTAAAATATATCATTCAAAGAAAAGAATACGCTGAATATTCTATTGATGTTACCCCCCCACCGTCTCAATTAGCAACAAAAAGTTAATACTTATTTTGACTGCTTAAATAACACATCAATCCTCTGAAATTCAATCGAATAAATAAGTTCAAAGCTACCTTGAAATTTATACGCTATTATGCATGTAAGATTGTATAGTCGCTATTTGTTTCTTGTTAAGTAGCTATGAATTATCCTGCTATACTATTCACCTTAATAAACTAACTCCTCATGTCAACAACCTTAGCTTTTCCACCCAATTCGTTTTTGAACCCGCAAACGGATGATGCCTGTATGGACAATATACAGGAATGTCTGCCGGTGTTCGCCCCCACTGATATTAATTTTAATTTGCTCGCTTATGTAGAGGGCACAGGTGCGCCGGACAACCCTGAGATCACCGTAAACCTGCCCGGTGGCAGTTCTGTTTTAGGCACGGTAAGTGCCTGGAATATAGTCCCCAGCCTAACTACCTATGTGCAGTTGCCGTGCTATCTCACTGTCGTTTCTTTTACTCCGACTATGGCTTATTATGTTTGGCTTTTCCAGAATGAATATGGGAGTACCTACGGTACCTGGAGTGTAGATACGCATACCAATTCCGTTACAGCCACCAACCTTTCTTCCTTTACCGCGACCGGTTTCGGGGATGTGGGTTTTGTAAAAAATTCGGTAACGAATTGCTATTTTACTGTAAGCGGCAGCGCTACTCTCGCTGATGCCGTAGCATGGCTTAATAATGCAGCTAATGGCTACACTTCTTACGGCGAATGGGGCATAAACAGTTCCGGCCAGATCGTTTGTTTCCCGGATGATATTTCGGGTATCACTTCGCCTATCAATTATCCGGGCGTTACTACTACTACCTGCTACCTCACCGCGGGGCCAGGCATTGACTATACAAATGCCATTGCCTGGCTTAATGCCAATTATGGTTCTTACGGTACATGGTCTGTGGATCCCACTAATCCTGATAATATTATCTGTACGCCTGATGATATTTCTGGTATAGGCGCCACTGTCACCTATCCGGGCGCCACCACCACTACATGTTATCTTGCACTGAGCGGCAGTACCGACTATGTAGATGCGCTTGCCTGGCTCAATTCCAACTATCCCTCCTACGGCCCCTGGAATGATACTGCCACCCCGGGTAATTATTATAACGGAACGGGCAGTATTTCAGGGCTTACAAGCCCCATCGTAGTGCCGGCCGTTACCACAAACAACTGTTATATTTCTATTTCAGACCCTGCACAGCTTGGTGCAGCCCTTGCCTGGCTCAATGACCCTACCAATGGCTATTCTCCCGCAAACGGTACTTTCTCAGTCAATACGGCAATTGCCAATACCCTCATCAGCACTATGGCCGACCTCACCGGTATGCCCCCGGTCATTTCAATTACTATCGGCGAGGAAACTGTGCTGCTTACTGTTAATTGCACAACGGTAACTACAGGTGGGTACACGTTTACCTTAGACTGCTCTACTACTACTATAAGCCCGGTAGTTTTAACCCTTGTATGCAATACGGTAACCACGGGTAATTTTACCCTCACCCTGACCTGTAATACCTCATATTATGTTACCATTACCGGCTATACGTACAATATAAACGATGTGGTAAACTGGCTGAACTATACCGAAAGCAGTTACGGCACCTGGAGCGAAACAAGCGGGCAGATATTTGCCAGTGGCCTTACCTCCGGTTTCAATATTACCATTGGCGGGCTGACTTATACGCTTACCTGCCCGGAAGAAGTTTCGGCGCAGGTATGGGCGAGCATGGTTTCCCTCACGAGTATGTGGACTACCGAAGCATTTAACTCACAGGTAAATGTGGGCGACTGCTTTACCCTGAATATTGGCAGTTTGGTTTCGGGTTGTTTTTCACGCATACCGGATACTTGTTTTACTTCACTCATCCGCTACAGGAACAATGAAAATGCCTTTGGTTTTATTTATTTCATTGATAACGGGAGCGGTGGCAATGTATTGGCCGGGCAGTACAACCAGGTCCGCCTGCCGTTTTTCCTCGACAAACCGCAGACCAAAACCACAAGGCAGGTGTACCGCAAATCGGACGGCAACTATGTAAAACTTTCTGCTATTATGGAGAAAGAATATGAGGCCGAAGTGAGCTGGATGACAGACGACTGGCATACCGACCTCGCCATCGCGCTGGAGCATGATGATTTTGAAATATATGATGATACTAATGCCGTATGGGATAATTATATCCTCAGTGAAGGCGACTATTCTGTTGACTGGAAAAACGAACCGGGCATAAACCTGAACGTAGCCCCAGCAAAGTTTAAACTGAAGAGTATGCCGTTTGATAATATGAACTCTAATTGTTAAACTGTTAAATTGTTGAAGGTTTAATTTTTACTATATTTGTAAAGCTAAAGAAAGCACATGAAGCAAATATCAATAGTATTAGCAGTGGTTTTAGTCTTAGGCCTTGTGTTGTCAACAGCCTGTAAGAAAAAGGATAAAACACCTCCTCCTGCTACAACCACCACTACTAAGCCGGATACGGCTTTCGGTACTTTTATGGTTTTTGTAGATACATTTTTCCAAGATGCTACTACCTATCAGTCAGGTGTAAGAGTATATGCATTTAATGATTCAGCCAGAATGGATTCAGCAATAAAAGAGGGTAATGTTAATGCAAATTATCAATACTCTGCTATAACTTCTTATCATTCTTCTTATGGAAATTATGCTTCGTTTACACTACCTGTGGATTCTGTAAAAGGCACTACTTATTGGTTAATAGCTTACGAAAATGATAAAAGCAGGGTATTAATGGGCGATACATCCTTCAAATTGTATCGTTGCAAATCGTGTGCTTATGATCCCGTTGTAATTGTACGATAAGTTTTTCGTAAATTTTATTTGAGCCCCTCTCTATTTTTTTCCTTCTTCCCTCTATTTTATCTGTTTTTAAAAATGTAAATGGATATCAATTAACCAATTACAAAACAAAAGTCTATTTCCCCTCTATTTTAGAAAAAAGACATTGATTACCAATTAATTGTAAAATAAAATAGAGTTTCCTACCCTCAATTCATAACTCATAACTTCTTATGAAAGGTATCCTTCTCATTGCCCTTGGCCACCCGAACTACGGGAATATGGCTTTCAATTTGGCTGTCAGCCTGAAAAATCTTAGCCCTGAAATACCTATAGCGCTGGTATATACAGAGAGCAGTATTTCAAAGTTAAAGCACAGGCCTCTCGAAAAATATTTTGATAAGATGATTCTTGCGCCGCTGTGCAGTTATACCTGCCGCGGCCATACCGAATACCTGAAAGCCAAAACATGGATGTACCGCCTTAGCCCATGGGACAAAACCCTTTTCCTGGATGTGGATATGATCTGGCTGAACAATAAACCCGTCAGCCAATTGTTCGATGAACTGGAAGGGGTACCATTTACTTTTAGCAACCGTGGCTTTCTTGACATGGAAAATGCAGAAGAAAACCAGGATTATTCTTACTGGTGCAATGTGAATGAAGTAAAACAATTTTACGGGATACAAAGCGGCAAATACTATTCCCTGCAAAGCGAGCTTGTGTATTTTGAAAAAAGCGAAGAGAACAAAGCTTACTTCGACCGCGCCATTGAAATATATGATGAGCCGGGCGTGAAGGCCTTCAATTTCGCCAACGGCATCCCTGATGAACTTGCTTTTTCCATCGCCTGCATCCTCGAAAACCGCTATCCGCACGCTGCGCCTTTTGTGCCCATATACTGGGAGTGGGCTGAGAAGGATTACAGGCGGCCCTTTACCGTGAAAGATTTTTATGGCTACAGCGCCGGCGGCGCTACTTTTAAAACGATCGTAAAAGACCACTATGATACTCTGGCGCGCTGGCATTTCCAAAAAGCCGGCCTGCAATACCCTTATTTACTGACAACAAAGCGTTCGTATTTGCCGGAACGCATTAACTCTTGAAAAACAAAGACGTTGGGCTATACCCAACGCTGATGGATTACGCCCCTTCGGGGCTGCATGCTACCCGCAAGCCCTAAAGGGGCGTAATACACCAGCATAGGGCAACGCCCTATGAATGAATACAATATTTTATTTTCATAACCCTAATAAATAAAAACTATGACAGACCAACTTAGTGTTTCGCAATTACAAGATTATATTTCGCGGAACAAAAGGCACAAAGCCTTCAAAAAAACAGTAGACATAATGAACCGTCTGATGGTGCATGCCAATGGCGATATGCCGCGCGACCTGATACGCCAACGCCGCCCGTCTGAAAGCGAGAACGTGAAAGATTACCGGGAAAAGATCTACGTACCGATAACGAAATCTACGCTTTCAAAAATTATCACCTCGCTGGCGAAGATCCGGAAATCGGAGGACTGGGGCATAAAATATGACGCCACAAAAACGCCTGCCCGTATTCCGAAAAATGAAACCCTGGAATCGTATTGCGAAAAGTATTTTCCTTATTTCGGTTCGCTTACAAACTGGGCATTTAATGTCTGCCTGCGGCTGTATATTTTAGACCCCAATGCGCTGATTGCAGTCTTTCCTTTGGAAACATTTATTCCGGAGAATGAATACCTTGAGCCGTTTCCGGTCATTTATACTTCAGATTTGGTGCTTGATTATGTACCTGAAGACTATGCTGTAGTACTGAGCACCGATAAGGCTACGTATACGGATAAAGGACAGCAATTTGATGATGGCCATGTGTATTATATTTTTACATCCACGCGGATACAAAGATACGAGCAAATAAATGTTGCCAAAGATTTCCGGTTGGCTTTGGATTATGAGCATGGGCTTGGATTTCTGCCGGTCTTTAAAACAGGCGGCCTGTTTAGCCAGAGCATGGACAAAACTTTTATTTTCGAAAGCCGGATTGACGGCGCCCGTCCGTGGTTGGATGAAGCTGTGCGTGAGTATAGTGATCTACAGGCGGAAGTGGTGCAGCACATCCACTCAGAAAAATGGGTATATGCCAGCCAGGAATGTAATAAATGCAATGGCTCTGGCCGCGTATTGGTGGAGGGCCAACAGGTGTATGCCGATTGCAATTCGTGCCGGGGGCAGGGCCGCTATGTGCCTACTTCGCCGTACGAAAACTACGTGGTGCGCGCACCGATGGCCGGGGAACAGGCAGCCATCATCCCGCCTGCCGGATATATCCAAAAGCAGGTGGAAATAGTAACTATCCAGGATGAGCGGATAAACGCCCACCTCTACCGCGCTTTGGCAGCCATAAATATGGAATTTTTGGCACAAACACCATTGAACCAATCAGGCACGGCGAAGGAAGTTGATCGTGATGAACTGAATAACTTTGTAAGCGCTATAGCCTCTGACATTGTAAGTATATTGAACAAAATTTACTTCATCATAGCAGAATACAGGTACATGTTGGTAGCTCCTGATGTGGATGAGCGCAATGGTATGCTGCCAAATATCCCCGTGCCGCAGCAATTTGATCTGCTGTCGCCCACTTATCTTGTAGACGAAATGGGCAAGGCCAAAGCCATGAACCTAAGCCCGGTTTTACAAAATGCGCTGATGCTGGAATTTGCGGTGAAGAAATTTAATAATGAGCCGAAGGTAAGAGATGAACTTCAGCTTTCACTCAGCCTTGATCCGTTTCCCGGCGCGGATGAAGCGGATAAAACGTTGCAGCTGCAAAACGGAGGCATTACCAAAGAAGATTATATCATATCATGCAATATCTACCAGTTTGTCCGCCGTGCACTCGACGAATATTCTTCACAAGGCAAAGACTTCACCATCCTTGATTTTGAAACGCAGAAACAAGTGGTGTATGGTTATGCTGCCGAAATCCTGAACAAACAAATCAACCCGCCCACTAATCTCCCGCTAAATAATCAGCCCAGCCCCAATACAGATATTCCCCCCGCAGAAGAAGAACTCGAAACAGAAGAAGATGAGGCAGGGCCGGTACAGGACAATGAGCAAGAAAACGAGGACGAGGAAAACGAGGAAGAAGATTGATTCTTGTTAACAAAAGGTTTTCTTTTCAGGCGCTGACATCAGTCAGCGCCTTTATGGTTTATGCACCGACTGATGTGGTGCCAGGGGGAGCCCATTAATCAAGATTAATTCTGTAAGCCACTTGTAATATGTATCCGGTATCTTCTTGAAATTTTTTCATTCTAACTGTGTGCTTCTCTGTTAAGTTACCTCGTAATCGATTTGTAATTGCAGCTTTTTTTATTGTAAAATCATCAAGATCTATTCTTGATTCAATTGAAGAAATAGTAATTCTGAGTTGGTCGTCAGCATCTTTTGCCCAAGCTCTGGCAGGTCCCAAACGTTCCTTGATTTCTAAAAAAATTATTGTATTATTATATGTAATGGCACCCTCACATCTACTTTCAAGTCTTCCATTAGGTCTGCGTATTTCTATGCAATTATCAATTGCAGTGAATGTAGCTTCATATCTGTTGTCATTTAAAATGACAGCCATCCAATTTCTCCCATCTGCAACATCAATAAATGCCCTCTCGTGATCTTTGTTATCACAAATGCCAAATTTCCTTTCCCCAGTTGTATCCTGGCACAATAACTTAAAAATATCGCTCATATTTTTTGTTAAATTTCTAAAAGCTTGGAAAACGATTCATTGCCTTCAGCTAACTCCGCATTTAATTTGTTCTCGTCAGATGGAAGCCCTTTATAATTTCCCAAAATGTTAATTGTACCATTTTTTCACTCAATTCATAAATCACCAAATCGGTTGGTTTAACTATTGACACTATTGGGATTATTTCTCCAATTCTTTTTCTTAAATCCTCACTTTTTACTTTTTTATATAAACCATACGCTTCCACTGCGAGAGTTAAGAAATTTAAACCCTTGTCGGTGTTATCACCGAAAAGAAAGAAAGCTTGTTGCTTGTCGGTGATAACAGGCTGACCTAGAATTCAAGGGCAACGCTAAGTTATTCGGGCAGGTAGGTATCTGAACAAAAACCTGTACAGCAAAGTATAGGAGCCCTCAAAAATATTCTCGGTCAGCTTGATAACACCAACAAGGGTAGTAGTGGACCGCCATGTGTTATTATTTTTTTGATCGGGTTTGCGGCAACGTTCTGCAACAAGCACTATCGCTAAACTGGCGTGAGCTAGGGCTTACCTTCCATCCAAATATTCTTCCCTTAGCAACCCAAAAACTAATGAATCGTCGTATTTGCCGTCATAAAAATAATGCTGCTTTAAAAAGCCTTCTTCTTTAAAATGAAACTTCTTCATTATTTTTAGTGAGGGGACATTATACGGGGCTACAAAGGCTTCGATCCGGTTCAGATCCATTGTATTGAACCCATAATCTATCACCGCTCCAACGGCCTCACTCATAAGCCCCTCGTTTTTAAAGGCTTCATTCGTCATGGCATAACCAAGTTCAGAACGATTGTGCAAATAATACCAGTTGTGGAGGCTGCAACTGCCAATCACCTGTTGGCTTTCCTTATCTATCAGCTGAAAAACAACCACTCCCCTGTTGTACATCACCCTGCCCTTTTCCTGCCTGTCTTTTTCATTCATAAATTGTTCTTCTGACATAATGCCAAGGAAAGAACGCAGTTCGTCTTCGCTATAATTCTGAAAAACAAAATCATAAACCTCCGGAGTCAGTTTCCGCAAGATAAGCCTGGGCGTAGAGAGGCATTCAAACTGCATACACGAAGTTATATTTTTTTCAAACAATGAAACCACTAATAACCCAATTAACTTTGCTACAAAGGCACTAAGTTAAAATATAAATAATTAATAATTAGATTTTTATGATTTGACTTTGTACCCTTTGAGTCTTTGCGGGTAAATTTTTTGAGGTTCTTTGAAGTGTCTTTAAAATAAATGCCTATTCTGCTTTCACGGCTTTCACAATAATTACTTCATCATTTACTACTGCCTTTATGAAGTACACACCGGCTTTGAGGTGATATTTTTCACCATCCAGAATGTATTGGTATTGCCCGGCAGATTGATTATTTGTCTGCACCAAAAGAGTTTCCCTTCCTTCTACATCAACCAAAGAAAGGCTTACGTTTGATAAATTTGTAATGTTATAATTAACAGTAGTTTGACCGATAAAAGGATTAGGATTTATTTTTAAATCATTGCCCCTTAAATGACTCCCCGAAGATATCCCTGTTAGTGTCAAACTTATTGAAGAATCTTTCTGCGCACTGCATCCGTTTTTGTTTTTTACGGTAAGCGCAATTGTATATTTCCCTGAAGAATCGAAAGTTTGAACCGTCCGGAAAGTAAACGCCACCATTTGGCTGTCATTAAAATTCCAGTGGTAGGCAGCTAAAGTTGAATCATCAGCAGTAAAAGTATAATTGCTTCCCTCAATTTTCACAGACCAGTCCGCATCCGGCAAAGGATACACATGCACAGAATCGGCCACAGAATCAGCGCAACCATTGGCAGATAAGGCTGTTAATTTAACATTATAACTACCTGCGGTTTTATAAACATTTACCGGATTGGGCGCGTCGTCTCTTATTCCATCCCCAAAGTTCCAGGCGTATTTTACAGCATTTATACTTGAATCAATAAAGTGTACACTATCGCCTAAGCAAACATTCTTAACGCTGAATTTTGCCTTTGGCAATGCGAATACCTGCTCGATTCGTGAAGAGGTATCTGTACAACCATTGACGGAAAGCACGGACAGGCTAATAGTATAAGTGCCTGCCTTTTTATACAAATGAACAGGATCAAAAACGCTGTCTGTAAAGCCGTCCCCAAAAAACCATGAATATTTTACAGCATTTGTACTCGAATCCATTATGTTCACAGCATTGCCTAAACAAACACTGGGAGCATAGAATTTAGCTACGGGCAGGCTGTATATTTCTATAGTTTTTATCGTAGTATCATTATCCCCGTATTTGGAAGTTACCACCTCGGTAACAGGATAGTTGCCTGCATGGAGGTATTTATGCACCGGATCGGCGATGCTGTCATAGCTGCTGTCCCCAAAATCCCAAAAGTATTTTACAGCATATTTACTTGAATCTAAAAAATAGGAGCTATCTCCCAAACAGTTATTCTGTCCGTTAAAATCAGCTATTGGTACATGCTGGGGTTGGGGTTCATCTGCCCCGGTGGAATGTTGGTGAAACGGGTATAAAGTATCCCCGTAAAAATCAAAATTGCAGTTTGGAAAAGGGACTAAATTATCTGTATTCAATCCTTTACCAATAAAAAACGAGGCGCTTTTTAGCCTGTATGCGCTTATGTATTCCAGCGAATCCGGATCGGTAACGGTGCCGCCTTTGCCTGGGTTATTTAATGATGGGCTAATGGTTGAATATCCTGTTCTTCCGCCCGAAAGCATTTCCTGCCCGGTAGAGTCCTGTAATATGGTCAGGGTAGAAAATGGGCTGTTTCCCCTTATCCACCTTCTCGAATTTGCAGAAGTGGCATAGTAGCAATTTCCAATTAAAAGTACGTTCGTGTCCTGTATAGGATGGTTGCCGCCTGTGAGGTAAGCAAAAGTGTTTTTATTCGTTCCGTTTATAAAGAATATGTTATTAATGGCCTTGCAGTGATTGATCTGCGGGCTGCCATAGCCAAATAAAAGATAGCCATTAAGCGTTGATTCAATGTTTTTGGTATCGGATATATAAGCCGTGTTATTATATATATAGCAGGAATCAATGCCGCCGCCCCAGGAAATAAACTCGAAGCTGCATTTATAATCCTGCGCTTTTCTGCCATCATTTTCACTGATATTATAGCGGATCATATTTCTTCGCGTGGGGCGGGATGACGGATAGTCGCAGTGCATAAACCCGTTGGAAGAATTTTGAAATGAATAGCAATATTGCACCACGCAGTTCTGGCTACCCCCATCCAGGTCAAAACCTTCTCCATCACCACTCCCGGGCTGATAGCAATGGTCGGAAATGCAATGCTGAATAGTAACGTTGTTTGAGCTATAAGCCCAGATCCCTACATCACCCTTACTACTGTTTATACCTGTATAGGATGCCCTGCAATATTCTACCACGCCGGTGTCAACACCTGAAACGGTAATGCCATTCACATTATTTCTTAGTGCAGCGCAATAGCCTATATAAACATTTTTATGGCCGTACTGCGTATCGTATTCCCCTGCTATATCATACAGGAATAACCCGCTGCCGTTATCATTTATCGTATCATAAGTAATCTTTACATCTTCATAGCCCGGGTAACTACTGTTGTAAGATCCTATGATAATTCCATTGTTACCAAAGCCGTGAGCTAGAACATTATTAATGCGGATATGCTGAAATTTATACCCGTTACTTGTATCGGTATAGAAATATATCCCAACGCCCGTGTTGGTACCGGACCCGGAACCGTAAATGTTAAGGTTTTGAATTTCGATCCCGCCAGCATTGTAGATATACATTGCATCCCCATTCTTTGCATTAATTGCCGCCCTGCCCGTACCATAAGCGCTGAAAACAATCGGGTTTTGAGGCGTCCCCGATTCATAAGGTGAAACATAGATATATCCGGCAAAAGTATCGCCGCCGAGAAAAAGAATACTATCTCCGGGAGCTAAGGAAGCCTTGTTTAATTTATTTATTGTTTGCCATGCTTTGGGTGGGGTAGTACCTGCATTATTATCGTTGCCGGAATTACTTATATAATAGTTTGTAGCAAAAACCTGCAATGGCAACATTAAAAGGATAATTAAAGCACACTTCATGCTAAGCAAAGGTACGAAAAATAACAGGAAAAAGATAGGTCATTCCCCGCTTCATCCCCGTTTTTCACTTTTAATTTTTAATTTTTCACTCCCCTCATCCCGCCAACAGTACCCGCCAGGCCTCATCGGTTTTCCCTTCGGAGAGAAGGAATTTTGCAAGCTGGTGCAGTTCCATTTGCAGCTCTTCGTTATTGCCTGTACATTTGTGGTGAATGGCCTTCACGGCAGGACTGTTTTTCTCAGCTTCTACTTCTTCAGCGGATGGTAAATTTTCTACGCCTGCAAGCAGGGCTATTTCATTTCCGGTTAAGTATTTGCTATGTCTTATATGCTCTGGTACGCCATCGAAACCAATATTCAGTTTAACGCCCGGATTTGGTATTTTAAAGAGGCCTTTATTGGCACGCGTGTACCATGTAAAGCCAAGCCGCGCCACCTGGTCCATTTTGAAGGGGTCTATGTGGCCTTTTTCGTCCAGCACGTTTTCGTTCACATGTATACATACTATCTCACAGATAATGAGGTTGCCCGCACCGCCTTCCATACCGAGGTGTATTATCTGCTTTACCTTACATTCGAGCTGGGCAGGCGATTCAAAAACACGGGGCGGTTTTACCATCACCGATGGCGCCATGGTGAGGCCTGTCTTTTCAAATTCATTCACCCCCTCCGGGTATTCGGTAGAAGAAAGTACCATTTGGTGGGAAATGTCGTAGTTCGCAATATTTATCACGCATTCCTTCATCTCCTCTGCATTGGCAAGGGTATGTTTGGTGGTATTGTCGCGCACCCGGCGGCTCGGGCAGAATATCGCAGTGGGCGGTTTTGAACCGAACACATTGAAAAAACTGAATGGCGAGAGGTTTACATTCCCTTCCGCATCAATAGTTGATGCCCAGGCAATAGGGCGGGGCGCCACGCAGCCGAGCATTACTTCATGAAAATCTTTTGTTGGTATTTCTTTTGGGTTATATGTTTTAAACATGGGTTAAATTAACAGGTTAATGTTGGGCTTAAAATATTAAGCCCCTACTTCGAAAACAATCCTCTTCTTTCTCTTTCTATTTTTTCAATGATCTGGCCGAGGTCTTCGGGTTTATCGGCAAAATTGCAATTATCTACGTCAATGATCAGTATCCGGTGGCCCTTATAACTTTCTATCCATTCTTCATAGCGGGCATGGAGTTTTTTCAGGTAATCGAGCCGGATAGAATCTTCAAAAGTCCTGCCACGGCGCTGTATCTGGTTCACAAGTACAGGTATGGAAGCCCGGAGATAAATAAGCAGGTCAGGCGGCTCGATAAGGGCGGAAATGGTATCATATAAATTCAGGTAATTATCAAAATCACGCTTGGTCATCAGCCCCATATCGTGGAGGTTTGGGGCAAATATCTTCGCGTCTTCATAGATAGTGCGGTCCTGTATTACACTATGGTTGCCGTTACGGATCTCAAGCACCTGCCTGAAACGCATATTAAGATAATATATCTGCATGTGGAAAGACCAGTGCTGCATATCTTCATAGAAATCATCTATATACGGGTTATTCTCAATTTCCTCAAAGTGAGGCTCCCAGCCATAGTGCTTTGCCAGTAAAGTGGTAAGAGTAGTTTTACCCGCCCCGATATTGCCCGCTATGGCTATATGTTTAAAATCTTTGTCCTTTAGCATGAATATATTGTTATTTACGCATGATCAAAATTTCCTGAACCCAATAGCCTCTCTTACTTCCTTCAAGGTTCTGTCTGCGCTTATCCTTGCTTTTTCGGTGCCTTGTTCTACTACTTTTCTCAGATAGGCATCGTCTTTAGAAATGGCTTCAATCTTTTCGCGGATAGGGGCGGTAAAGGTAATAATATCTTCTGCCAATTGTTTTTTCATATCGCCATACCTTGCTTTCATGGCATTGTATTGTTCCTCAAAATGCACAATGGTTTCCGGTTTTGAAACCAGTTCCATGAGTGCAAATAAATTCGCTACCCCTACGGATTTTGGCTGGTTGGGTTCTGTAACGCCGGTATCTGTTACTGCCTTCATCACTTTTTTGCGGATTTCTTCGGGAGTATCGCGCAGAAAAACAGCATTGCCTTCGGCTTCGCTTTTGCCCATTTTACCGCTGCCGTCCAGGCCGGGAACTTTCACTAGTTTCTTTCCATAGTTAAAGGCAACAGGTTCAGGGAAAATTTCTTTCCCATGCTTTTGATTAAACCGCTGTGCAAATGTTCGCGTCATTTCCAGGTGCTGCTCCTGGTCTTTGCCCACAGGTACTTTTGTTCCTTTATGAATAAGTATATCTGCCGCCATTAAAGTCGGGTAAGTGAGCAGCCCCGCATTCACATTATCAGGTTGCTTACGGGCTTTTTCTTTAAAAGTCACAACGCGTTCCAGTTCGCCTTTATAGGCATGCATATTAAAGAAAAGATATAGCTCGGGTATCTGCGGAAGGTCGCTTTGCAGGTAGAGGGTGCATTTATCAGGGTCCACCCCGCAGGCGAGGTATTCTACCAATACATTTTTCTCGTTTTCGTGCATATCATCCGGGTTCGGATGGGTAGTAAGGGCATGATAATCGGCTATAAAATAATAACAATCATACGCTTCCTGCATGGCAATATACTGGCGCACCGCCCCGAAATAATTGCCTAAATGAAGGAAACCCGTACTGCGCGTACCACTAACTACAATATCTTTGAATGGCATAAAAACTCAAATTTAAAAAACAAAATTAAGCATAGCAAATGACAATCTTAGGCTCATTTCCCACCTGTGGCAAAGTAAAGAAAAATACTTGTCTGATTATGCAAACAGGCCTGCCTTATTTAACACAAAAATGAAAGAACGTCATTGCAAAACTCAGAACCTATTAACTTGTAGCTGCGCAATTTCCAACCCAAACTGACCCACTACCGGCTAATTATTAAATTTGGCGTTCTCAAAAATAAACCGTATATTAGCTGTGATGAATGAAAAACGAAAAGAATTGAATCTAAAGGCCGCCCTCCTTTTAGATTTTCCTCTAATAAATGAAACTGACCTCTAATTTTTGGTATATACATGCAGAAAAGTTGATTTAAAAGCATCTGGCCTCTAATTTTAAAAAAAAACTTAATTTCCCTCTATTATAGAGGGAAATTCAAATGAAAAACGAAAAATTAAAAACCACTAAAAAATGAAATTTCCCACTACTCTCCCCACTATTATTTTCACCTGTTTGTCTCGTCCTGAAAAAAGTTTACAGTTTTATTATTAATCCTGATATACGTTTACGTTCATTTTTTAATCCTGCAATGAGTTTACAATATTAGTATTTTGGATTGATGTATTATTGATCTGATAAAAGTTATTCTGCCCCACTGTTGCGCCCTCCTCCATTGGGCAGGCGGCAGGGGGGCGGGAATAACTTTTATTCTTCCAGAGCTTTTCAACCTGTAAATTATTCTTATGTACATTATCAGGTGTGAGCATCCCAAGGCTTAAATGTGGCCTTTCTGTATTATACAGTTGTATTGCGTTTTCAAGGTATTGCTTTGCCTGTTCAATGTTTCCAATTTCGTAAAAATCCATATACTCCTGTTTAACAATGCCGTTAATCCTTTCAGCTATTGCATTTTCCCGTGGGTCGCCGCTTTGGGTCATACTAATGGAAATTGCTTTATCTTTTAAAATAGCTACATATTCCTGACAGCAATATTGTGAACCCCTGTCTGAATGGTGTATCAGTTGGCTTACAGGACCTTCAATATTGTTTAACGCCATTTCTAACGCTTGTATTGATTCGATTGCTTTCAGGCTATCGGCAATCTGATAACCTACAACCTTATGTGAATAGGCATCGGTAACTAAACTGATATATAAAGAATCAAATTTTGCATCAAAATAAGTTATATCGCTTACCCATAACTGGTTAGGCGCTAAAGGAACAAAATCAAGTATCAGGTTTGGGTGCTTGTGCCAATGATGATACGAATCGGTGGTTGAAAACTTCCTGCGCTTGCGCCTCACAAGCAGGTTATGGGCTGCAAGAAGGTCAAATAACGCATCCCTGCCCATTTTTATCTCATGCCTGAGCATAAACGGTTCCAGCAACTCATACATTTTCCTTGTCCCCATGCGCCGGTGGTTTTCACGGATACGCAAAACTTCTTTTATGATAAAATCCTCTTCGATACTTATCGCCTGGATACGCCAAAAATGCTGATAATAAGCCTGGCGCGTGATACCAAGTAAACAACAGAACCTCACCAGGGGTGCTTTTGGATAACTGTCTTTCATCTTATAGATTACTTGGTATTGGTTTTTTTTCTGATGGATATTTTTAATTCCTTTTCGGCAATATCTATCATCATGTTGTAGGCTTCGCTTCGGAATTTTTCATCTTCCAACTGCCTCTCCAGCTCTTTGATGCGCTTTTTTAAGGATGCTTCATCTTGTCGCCCATCGCCTGTATCCTCCGAAAAATTCCTTTTCAATCCTGTCCTGTTTAGGCTTACAAAAGAAGGCTTTTTACTCGAAAAATCCTCATAACCTAATTGACGGCACCATAAATTAAATGCTCCTGCAAAATGAATGTTATGCTTACGAAGGATGGATGCCTTACTTGCTCCCGAATGCAGGCATTCTGCAACCACCTGTTTCTTTAATTCCCAACTATAACTTTGCTGGGCATTACGCTTTTTCTTCTCTTTTTCTTGTCCCATTTGTTTACTCTTTAGTGTAAACCTATTTTAGGACGAGACAAACTGAAAATAAAGAAGTGTACGAATAATTCGTACAATTGATAAAACCAAATACCTTTGACTCATGGCAGACGTACACAGCAAAGAGGCCCGGTCTTACAATATGTCCCGCATCAGGAGTACGGATACCAAGCCCGAAATGCTCGTCCGGAAATACCTTTTTGCCAAAGGGTTTCGGTACAAACTTCACGACAAAACATTGC
>Ga0206827_1035_pt1 | contig 34918 bp, 35 predicted proteins | sample Alteio_BWOrgCont_77_FD_152852 | JGI IMG/M metagenome (GOLD analysis project Ga0206827, IMG submission 152852) | Enriched cells from forest soil in Barre Woods Harvard Forest LTER site, Petersham, Massachusetts, United States -... | ecosystem: Environmental > Terrestrial > Soil > Temperate forest >...
ATATACAATGGGATTGCTGGGACTGTTAACAGTAATATAGATAGGGCCATTTGTGATTGTTTGTTTTTCAATAATGTTCTCGCCGGTAAAAGGAGAAACGCCTGTCCAGGCAGTACCAACATCCGTAAAACCGACAACCTGGAAATTATCAATAAGCTGCGACCTGATAGGGCGGTTTAAGATATATTTAAAAACAGGTATGCGCAGTTCGCTGCTAAAAATGGCAAAACTACTCCCGTTGCGTACATTCTGGTCAAAACCCCGCATATCTGTCGCAGAGGCCTGGTAAACGTAATGTTGGCTTTGGTCAACCAGTTCATTGGAATTATAAACCGGGGCGATCCAGTTGTCTACGCCGCCAAGGAAATAAACCACCTTGGCAGCGCCAAGAGATGAGGCAAATGCAAAGCGGTTCGCCCAGATTATCTGGCGGCTGACTTTGGTATAAGTCCGGAAATCGGCGCCGACAATGTAGAAAAGAGATTTTTGCCCGTTTATTTCATCAAATACCTGCGTATATGCTTTTGCACGAACCCCGTTATAGAGGTTCATCCCACGTTTTATCGTGTTATCAAATATATAATCAACCTCTCCTCCGCCCCATACATCAGGCTGGCTGGGTTTTACAAGATATTGGTATTCGGAAGCCAGGTAAACCGTATTATCGAACCTGCCAAACCCACTAAATGTGAGGGCGGATGTTTCGGTAAAAGGCCATTTGAAATCAATCTTTCCTTCTTCTGAAGTGATCTTGTAAAAATTGCCGCTTGCATCCATATCCGTTTCGCCCTGGCGGAAAAAAGTAATGGTTTTATCCAGCCTGTTTTTCAGGTCTTCAAAGGATATGAAATAAGTAGCGCCCTGCCCGGTAGAAAGCACCTGCACGCCTCCCTGTATTCGGTAATCCTTAAACAGATCACTTAATCCGATTTTAAACATCCCGTTAGGGTCAGGGCTGTAAACAGGGGAATTGCTGTTTGGCACATAAGGCACGTAGGGAGATTGTGTAAAGGTATTATTTACCTGTATTGGATAGACGTAATCCGGCGCAAAATTGACCTCATAGAGCGCAGCTGACGCAAATTTTACCTTGTTGGCATTTCCATGATTAAACAAAAGGGCAGCCATTTCCTTGCTGGCCGTATCGGGCGCAGTTTCTTCTTTCTGCTTTTCGACAATATCCTCAAGAGGATAGTCAGGCTGGAAATAATTTACTTTACCGCTGGATGTATCTCCGGTATTAGTCTTTTCTCCTCCTATATTTTGCCTGGCATTGAGGCCGCTTAATAGAACAGGATTATTTGTACCTATAAAAGATTTTCTTGTAAACGGATAAGTCTTTGGCCTTATCTTATTTTCAACATTAAAATTATCCGGGAGAGGCTGCTTATAGATGTGAAATTTGTTATCGTAATAAAAAGATTCATATACGGCATGGGCCTGGTGTTTAATGCGGTAAGAAGTAATACTTTCAGCAAAATTAGTAACACCATAAGTGGTTATTGAATCTTTGTAAACCATTACAGTATCCACTTGCCTCAGGCTGCGATCATGTGCGACAGATTCGGGTAGGGTAACCGCTTTTTTATTGTTTTTGTAATAATAGAATGTATCTGTTTTATGACCAATGGTATCGTGGAATTTTGCGATAAGCCGGATGTATTGAAAGGTAGAATCGAGGTGGGCGGCATTGAGGTTGAGTATTCCATTCTCATCCGTAACATAACTGAAGTGTGCACTGTCAAACACATTGGGAATAGTAGCATCCGCCGGACTGTTTGACAGCCTTTTCAGGGTTTTGTTAAAGGCAAAATTCGGCAGGTAATATATTTCGTAATTGCCATTAAAATTATAGGCGTTGTTGCTGTTTACCGCCTTCAATGAATTATCAGGCCTGTCGGATGAAAACACGATCCCTTTCGAATTATCTACAAAATGCGGCTGCAGGTCATCGTAAATATCATTGGTAAGCGCTTTAAAAACCTGCGAACGGAGATTGTATAAATATATATCCGTCTGCCCGTTTTTTATTCCCGAAACTACCATCGTATTGCCATTATCAGCAATATCAAAACCGAGGATGCGTTCCATCGTATTTATTTCTACCCTGTCTATTCGTTTTTTAGCTTCCGCATCATAAATGATATAGGCCGGGAAAGCCTGTTTGTCATAGAATACCATCAGTTTATCGCTATGTGGCTGCCAGCCTATGAGAGGGTAATTATAATCATATACCACATCAACCCTGCGGTAGCCGCTTTTAAATATTTTTTTCTTTTTGCCGGTAGCGAGGTCAATCACATAAACCCTTGCTTTGCCAATATCATTGGTAGCCATGGCGGCATATTTCCCATCGGGGCTTATGTCCCATTGAGTTATTTTTCCTTTTTTGTAAATTTTTTTCAGTGAAAGTTCCTCACCTGCGGGCTTAGTTGCAAGGCTGTCGGCTGCATAATTCTTATATTCCAGTTTATACCAGTCATTCATCACTTCACTAAAATGTTTCCCAAGTACGAACTGGAAGCCTGCATCAATGCTCCTTTCCGTATGCGTTATATATATGATATCCGACAAAACCGAGGGGCCGTATTGCATGCTGATATATCGCCACAGGCTTTGCCCGATAAGATTGTTTTCTTCATCGGTCAGCCTTTTAAACTTCTGGAACCGGCCAGAAAGAATGCCATCGCGAAGCAGCGATTCGTCGTGCTGGTTCCAGTCATTGCCTACGAAATCTACAAGCCCCTCAATATACCAGTCAGGCAGGTTCAGGAGTATCGAGTTTTGCAGGCGTGCAGTAAGGCTCCCACCGTATATCATATCATGAAGCAGAATGCGCGCAATGCCGGTTTTTATCTGCCCCGCAAAATCAAAATGGCTGCCATCAAAGTAAATAAATATAGTATTGGCTACGATGGTTGTTTTGCCGGCGGTATTATTGTCGTCATCTTCAGGGAGCCGGAAATTGCTTTGCCGCAGATCGGTATATGAATTATACAGGACTATTGTAATGCGGTCGCTCATCGGGTAGTCGAGCATATTTTCGATCTGCTTTACATACTTATCGCCTTCGGTAATGATGTAGCGGGCAAGTTCTTTGCCACCACCGTAAAAATACACGTCGAAATTATTGTTTTCGTAATGCGACCAGAAAAAGTCTTTGTACTGGAGGACGTTTTTCCCAAAAGTGATCTGGGTAAGCTGGGCTTGGGAGGAGTTGATATTTGAAAAAAAGAACAGGCAAATGCAAAGCACAGTAGGGGCATAATATTTTATGCCCTTCTTAAATATGCCTATACTTTTAACCATTACCATATTATCTGCCAATATAACAGCAAATTTCTAAAAAGGATATAAAGGTAGTATTATTTTTGAGAAAAGGAGAAATAGGTATTTGGTTTTAGGAGACAGGCTATTTTCTGTTTTTATTCAGCAATTTTTTAAAACGGCAAATCTTCATCCAAACCCGGCGACTGGCTTTCGCTTTGGCTGCTCTGGTATTCATCAGCCGGATGAGGCTGATAACCACCATCGCTTTTTTGGCCTTTACCTGCACCTTTAGAGCCTTCTATTTTCCAGGCTTTCACATCAGTGTACCATTTGCCATTGAATTCCCGGCTCTCTACATCAAAAGAGACCGTAACATCTTGTCCCTCTTTGAGGCTTGACTGGTCTATTTTATCTCCCCAAACGGAAATGCAGACTTTCTTTGGGTATTGCGCCTGTGTTTCTATTACAAAATCCTGTTTGCGCCATTCACCGTTTTTGCCCTGGCCGGTTTGCAAAGGCATGAGTTGTATTACTTTTCCTGATATGTCCATACGTGTATTTTAAGGGGTGCAATTTACGGAAAAGTTGTCTGAATTAGGATTTATAGGATGTAATGATTATAGGATTGGGTGTCGGATGTATACCCCGCACTAAAGCCATTCTATGGCCTTCTCCATTCAGGGCTGGAAGTTAATCAGATTAAAACCTATTTTTATTTCTTTCCATCACTATGAGTAGGAACATATTTGCCCCAAACCTAAAGCCATTACGATAGTTGCAACTAATAAAATCATTGTTTCTGTTTTTACTCTCAAAATAAACACACGTCAACCTGAGAAAAATGACATATATTGCAACCAAGACTGATTTTTGCCAGGTTTGAAGGAGAATTGACAGTGAGTAATGAGAGTAGTATATATACTTGTTTAATTTTAGCGTACCTTTGTGCCATTATGCAGGTATTGAATTTTAAACGTTACGGACTTACATTCTACTCTTATATCCTCATCCATGTTTTAGGCTTCGGCGCCTTGTTTTTCATTCCCTTTCACTGGTCTTATGTAGCGCTTTTCGCTATTAACTATTTTTGGGGCATGTTCTTCATCACGGCGGGCTACCACCGGTACTTCAGCCACCGGTCTTATAAAGTAGGGCGTGTTACCCAGTTTATTATAGCCTTTATGGCACAGACTTCGGGTGAAAAAGGCGTCCTTTGGTGGGCTGCCAACCACCGTGACCACCATGTATATTCAGATACTGAAGAAGACATACATTCCCCTATACAGCGCGGGTTTTGGTACTCGCACATGGGCTGGATATTTGATGAAAAGACACAGGGCTATAACCCTAAAAAAATAGCCGATTTCGGCAAATATCCTGAACTTCGTTTCCTTGATAAATATCACTGGATACCGGCTGCCGCATATGGCCTTACCATGCTGCTCATTGGCGGCCTTCCGTGGTTTATCTGGGGTTTTGTACTTGTGCTGATATGCCAGTACCAGGCTTCTTACTGCGTTAATTCACTTGCCCATGTATATGGCACACGCCGCTTCGAAACATCCGATTTTAGCCGGAACAACTGGTTCCTTGCCATCATCACTCTCGGCGAGGGCTGGCACAATAACCACCACCACTGCAAGGCAGCCTGCCGCCAGGGCTACAAATGGTGGGAAATAGATATGACGTTCTATCTTATTACCCTTTTTTCCTGGATAGGTGTTGTAAAAGACATCCGCCCCTTCCGGTTGGATAATAAGGGTGTAGTGGTAGAGGCAAAGCAGTCGGAACTGGTGGGGGCATGAGTTAATTTTTGGAAGTTTTCTTTTTTGTTTTTGGGCCTGGTAAATTTTTTATCACCTTTTCAAACTCCCCTTCGGCAGTGTCGACTTGCGCTATGCGTTTTTTATTAAATTCATCATATTCTTTTTCTGCCCTGACTATTGCCAGTTCGTGGCTTATTTTCCCTGCATGAGTAAGTATATTCCTGTCATTCAGGTTTAAAAAACCGTGCAATTTTTCAATCCAGTCTTTCATATACATAACTGTCCTGCGCAAGGCCTGTCCTTCTGCAAATACAAGGTATTGCTCTACCAGGTTATTAAGCGCGGCCAACTCTTCTTCATCCAAATAATTTTTCGCGATAGCCACATCTTGTTTCCTTACTTTAGCGCCCCGCCAGTTGGTAAGCCCCATATTGGGTTTCACACTGTCGGCCCGTCCGGCTATTATTTCCGCCGCCGTTTTACCTGTAATGGCCCAATGCATTTTATTCTGTACTGTTTTAAAAAAAGCGATGCTTTGCTCCTGCGTGGGGTCATAATCTGCACTGGTGGCATATATATCGGTTATTTTTTGGTAGAAACGTTTTTCGCTGGTGCGTATGTCCTGAATGCGCTTTAACAGTTCATCAAAATAATCGAATGGCGCATCCGGGTCTTTCAGGCGCTCATCATCCAATACAAAACCTTTTACAATATATTCCCTAAGCCTTTGGGTTGCCCACTGCCTAAACTTAGTGGCTACATGGCTTTTAATGCGGTAGCCCACTGAAATAATAGCGTCAAGGTTATAAAGTTTCTGGGTACGTTCAACCTTTCGGTTTCCTTCATTTTGAACGATTAAGAAATCCTTAATAGTTGCCTTTTCATTCAATTCCCCCTCTTCAAATATGCTTTTAAGGTGCATATTTATATTAGGTATTGTTGTCTGAAACAATTCAGCCATCAATTTTTGGGTAAGCCACACGGTTTCGTTTTCCAACCTTACCTCAAGTTTGGTTTTGCCATCTTCGGTTTGGTAAATGATAATATCCGTACTCATTATAAATTTATCTTTTCCCTCGTAAATTATTAATTAATTTCCATGTTCCTGAATTTGGGTCAAGATATTCCCAAAATATCCATCCATTCGTAGATGTCCCTGAGTTGGCTTCTATAGCTGCTGAAGATGGGCTAAAGAAATGTTTCTCTCTACAAATAATAGCCCCATCTTTTACAAAAGCGGTATCATTGGAACGTCCTTTAACCCTTAATTGCATTCCTTCCCAAAAGTCAACTCCTTTCCATCTTAAAATATTCAAAAACCTCATCAGAAATTTGTATTGTTTTCATATTATTATGATTTAAGCCGCAAAGGCACAACTATAAATCTAAAAACAAAACTATTTATCTATTATTTATCTAAAAATCTAAAAAATGATTAAAATAGTTCTATTTAAAAGGAATTTTATTGGAGATTGCAGAGTTGCACCACAATTTTAATTCCTTACCTCACATCAACAGGTATTACTAGTTTCACGCTAAAATCGCTTCCCATATTATAAATGCCCTGCGGGCTAATATAACTGGGGGGATTCTTCAAAATATTCTAAATGGCAAAAGGGCACTCTGTTTTCGCAAAATGCCCTTTGTTCAAAATAGATATTGATCTTACTCTATTCCTTTTATTTCTGTATCCGATACTTTATGCCCTCCAATAGGGAACAGGAGCTTAAAGCCTATATTCCTTCCCATATTGTAAATCCCTTCACTCGGAATAGTAACTACAGCAGAGCTTTTACCATAGTTGGTTGGGGGAAGGGCAGAGTACTGTGACGTGCCGTTGTATTCCCAAAAATACTGCATACGGGATGTATGGTCAATATATGCCAGGTTGGTGAGGTTAGTGCAGTTTACATAGAATGAGCATATTGTCCTCCCGGTTTTACGGTTAACAAAATTCGTCCCTATGCCTGCATTATATAATGTATAGGGTGCAGAAGGCAATTCATTATATAGCGCACTGTAAATGTCGTTTTGCGCCCAGTATTTTGCCAGCCCGAATGCAAAATATGTTTTCCTGAGAATTGAATTATGCCTGTCATTTAGTTTAAACTTGGCTTCTGAAGTTAAGCGGGGTGCGGGCGTCCAGGGCACGTGGAGGGTAGAATCGGAACTGCCCTGGTGAAGGAAGTAGGAATAAGTATAAGTGAACCCGTTATCCAATTCAAACCACCTGGTATCGGCAGGGTGAATATTAAAATATGCTGAAATCCCTGCGAGAACCGCGTCAAAAGCCTGGTATTTATATACAGGGGCGCCATCATGAATGGAATCTCCGGTGCCGGCTGCATTGCTGATACGGTTATCAAATATAAAGTTGTTTATATAGTTGGCAAAACCATCCACTTCAAAATTAACGTCCCTGCCATTGTATCCATAAGCTACATCCGCTTCGTACCCTGATTCGGCTTTCAGGTTAGGGTCGCCCTGCCTGTAAATATTGGCCGGGTCCAGTTCATTACTGGTTAGTTCACTGATGGAAGGGGCGCGGTAGCTTTTTGCCACATTTATCTTTACATAATTATGTTCAGGCAATTGGTACGTTGCGCCTGCGCTTGCCGATAACCCGGTGTATGTACGGTCAAATCCAGGAAATTGTTGGGTTGCCCCCGGCGTCCCTTCCGGCACTACTGTCTGGCTTGGGGTATTAATATTACTCAGGTACATCGATTGCCCCATAATCCCCCTATAGTCATAGCGCAAGCCCCCGTTGAGGGTAAGGTTTTTAAAATCTTTTTCTAAAATAGCATACCCTCCTATATCAAAATCAGTGTAGTTCGGTATTTCAAAATCGCCGATATAGGGGGCAGGTGGTTCAGGAGCATTACTTTCAAATTCATATATCCCGTTAACGCCCCCACTGAACTTCAGGCCTGAACTGTCGCCAGCTACCTGGTATTTGAACGAGTAGGGAATATCATGCACGGTCATGTTTTCGGCAGCTATTGTGCCAGAGTCTATTTCCTGGCGTTGGCTCTGTGTAAAACCAATATCCGCCCCTATGCTTCCCTTGCCGGCATTAATGCTGTTTTGCCACCAAACCATATCATGGTCCAAAACCTGGTAAACGGAAATATTAGGATTGTAAGAGAAAAAATTAGCCCTGGTAGGATATATCTGCCCGGTTCCTGGAATTAATGTTCCCACTAAGCCCGGCGATGGCGCATTCGCGTTTGAATAATACTGCGGGCTGCCATAACCATTGCTTTGAGGGTTATCAAACTCAAATTTTCCGGTTGCACTATCGCGGTTGCCATCGGCGATTTCAGCCTGGCGGTGCAGTGAGCTGAATGACAAATGGGAATAGCCCCAGTCCCTGTCTATCCCAATGAGCGCCCTAATATTATCCTGGTTGTAGGCAGTACCCCACACATATCCATCTTTTGGGTCTGAATAGCAATGGGCTTCTTCCTGGCTTCCCCTTATATCCCATACAAAGCCTTTGTTATTCCCTGCGACATCAAAAGAAGTACCGATCATTCCATTATTGGTTTGATACTCTGTGAGCACACTTCCCTGTATAGTGCCGGGGTCCGGAAGGGGGGCAGATTTGAAGCTAACTACCCCAGCCACAGCATTGGCGCCGTATTGTAGTGAAGCAGCGCCCCTTATGATCTCAACGTTATATACTGCATAGGGGTCAATAAGGATACCATGCTCATCCCCCCACTGGAAATCCTCCTGCCTTTCACCGTCAAAAAGCGTTAATACGCGGTTAAACCCTAGTCCATTAATTTCCGGTTTAGAAATACCCGGCCCGGTGGTAATTTCATTGATACCCGGCTGCAAAGCGATGGCATCAATCACATTGCTCGATGCTTGCTGAATCAGCATGTCATGTGTAACAATGGTAACAGGTAATGGAGCCCGTTGAGCAGTTGTTTTGATTCCCAATGCCGTTACGACTGCCTCCTGTAAAGAGCCGGAAGTGGGTTCTAAAAGGATAGTTAACGAAGGCCCGGCTTTAACAGTAATTGTTTTGTAACCAAGAAAAGAAATATTAAGGCTATCAACTTTACCTATTGTGGTAAATATAAAATTACCACTGGTATCGGTAGATGCCCCTATATGCGTACCGGGTACTACTACATCTGCACCCACCAGTGGTTGCCTGGTTCCCTTGTCCAATACTTTTCCTTTTATCACAGTCTGGGCTACCGTGACATTAGCTATTGCAAGGAAAGATGCTATGAAGGCAATAATTTGTATTTTTAATAATGTTCTTTTTATCATTATAGTTGATTTAAATAAAGTCATAAAGTGGAAATATCTGTCGCAGAAACCTATAAAATACAGGTATATAAGCAACTAAAACAAAATGCAGAATAAACAAGCGGAAGCCTGTTTTATGCAGAAATGCTGTAAACGGGTGGAGCCCTGAGAGAAGGGTGGTTTAAGGAAAGAAGGTTTGCCTGCTCTATAGTTTCAGGCTGTACTATAAATAAATAAGAGCCTTCTGAAAAATAAATGCCCAGGGTTTGGTGAATACAGGCCGAGAACTCAGCATATAGAAACTGGCAGTGAATATGCTTGCTGTCTACTTCTGTTTTGCCGGATGCGGAACATACAGTATCCTTGTGGTGCATCAGTTCATGCACCAATTCCTTGGGTACTATGAGTACCGCAAAAAATATAGCTAACTGAAAAAGGGCTGTATATTTTCTAATGCGTATCAATGATTTTGCAATATTGTTGCAAATGTAGGTTTATTTAGTTGAAATTTGCATTCCCGATATAAAATAATTTAGAGATTCCAGCTTTAGCCGGAATGACGTTTTTTTGTTTTGGGGAGGGATGAGGCGGCGGGCCTTTGGCCCGCCGCCTCATCCCTCAATCGTCAATATTCGTCATTGCGGGCTTGACCCGCAATCTTTTACCTTCCTTTAAAAGTATGCTATCTCCCTTTGAACAATCTCAATTTCGTAGCCATTCTGGAATTTTAATCTTTTTATCCAGTTGCCCGTTTTATCATAAGTGTATTGGTAAGTGTATTCATAATCAATGGTAATACTTACATAATGCGCTTTCCAATAGGTGTAATTGCCGTTAGCATCGTTTGTCATGGTGGTAGTGCTTATCAGACCGCCTGTGCCATTGAAGCCTTCTATCTTTGTATTGTAGCTCTGGGCGTCATACGTATATTTATAACTCAATATCAGGCTGTCCTTTTCGTTATAGTCCTTCATTTCTATATCATTACCTTTATCATCATATTTCCAGGTAAACTTTTCCGTTTGTTTCCCATCGTTCTGAAATTCATCTGCTTCAATTACATTATCTTTAGCGTCGTATTTATACGTTTCTTTTGAATCGGGGGTGCCATCCGCATTAAGGTTATCCATTTCTGTTTTTACCCCTTTTTTATCGAATTTGCAGGAAGATTTGGACAATAGCGTTTTATCTTTAGCCAGGCTCGCTTTTTCAGTAATCTCCCCTTTACTATTGTATGAAGTAGTATAAATATATTCAAAATCACCTTTGACAGGCTTGCCGGAATCGCCATAAGTAGCTTTGTGAGCAATTTCTGTAATTGATTTTACAGCGCCTTTTATATTGTCCTTTTGCAGGTCGTTTTTCAATTCTTTTTCAGGCTGCATAAATGCAGAGAATAAAATAAAAGATAGCAGGATCAGTAGTAATTTTTTCATTGATTTTTATTTAGTCTTTTTATTCCAAATGTTATTTAATAGTTATTCAATCATTACCGAACTTTTCTTTTCGCCATACCTGCTTTGCAGGAACGGGTGAATAAATACCGACAACAAAATTACAGCAGCACCCGCATAAAAACCAATATTCAGTTCGTTATATTCTTTAAAGATAAACATAGCCATGATAATACCGTAAACCGGTTCGAGGTTTACGCTCAGGTTAGCCGTAAAGGCGGAAAGGTGCCTGAGTGCGTATAGCGACAGATTGAACGGCAGCAAAGTACAAGTCACTGAAAGCAGGGCAATATAGCCCAAATCATGGTTGGAGATATGCATGGTGGCAGTGGGAGTGAGGTAAAAATACAGCGGCAGCAGGGCTGAAAGGAATATAAAGCCACTGACAAATTCTATAAACGTAAGGCTAAAAGCATGATGGGTATCAACCATTCTTTTATTTAACAACGTAAAAATGGCGGCGAACAAAGCAGCGCCTAAACCTAAAACAATGCCAACCGGTTGAAAGGCAGAAAAATGAAATATCATATAAATGCCGGGTATCACGAGCAAGCCAAGTAATAATTCATGCCCTTTTATCTTTTGGTTACTGATAACAGGCCCAAGCAGGGAGGAGAAAAAAGAAGTGGTAGCCAGGCAGCAAAGAGATACCGATATATCGGCATATTTTATTGAGCCATAAAAGCATAGCCAGTGCATCACTATAACGCAGCCAATGCCGGATATACGAAGTACATTGATAGGTTTTACAGTTTTCAGGTTGCGCCAAAGGGATGGGAAGAATAACATGCAAACACAAACCATAATAAGCCGGTACCATACAAGCTGTACCTGCCCGGTATCTATTACCTTTCCTAAAATAGCGGTAAATCCCCAAAGGAATATGGAGATATGGAGCTGGATATATGCTTTTTTCTTTTCAGGCAAAGTTATAAAAGTTATGAGTTATGAATTATGGGTTATGGATTATGGCTGCAAAGCAACATTCATAACTCATAACCCATAGCCCAACACTTGTTTTCACGCTACCGCCGCTTCCTTAATCGCTTTTATCAGCCTGTCAAGGTCTTTGACTGAAGTATATACGTGTGGTGTAACGCGGGTGCCGTGTATGTTCTCGCGGTTGATGCCTACGGTGTGTATTTTATATTTCCAAAGCACCGTATCTACATCTTCGGTCTTTTTATTTGCGATAGAGAAATTGGCGATGGCGCAGGATGTGCCTGGCTTTAATGGCGTATTGATGGTAACGCCGGGAATATCTTTTACCTGGTTTACCCAGTAGTTCCTCAGGTAGCGCAGCCTTTCTTCTTTGCGTTTGGAGCCAATGGCCAAATGAAAATCAATGGCGGCGTCAACGGCCATTTCAGCGGGGAAGGAACGTGTACCCAGGTTTTCAAATTTGCGGATGTCTGTTTCTATCTTTTGCTTTTCTACAAAATCGGTGTGGTCGTTGCCAAGTAATGTCCAGATATCCTTTATCTTCTCTTTTTTGATAAACAGGAAGCCGGTGCCAAATGGCGCGCAAAGCCATTTGTGCAGGCTGGTGCCGAAATAGTCGCAGCCAAGATCGGAGATAGAATAGTCTATATGCGCGAAAGTATGGGCGCCATCCACCATTACGTCTATCCCTTTGGCATGGGCGGCCTTGGCTATTTCTTTCACCGGCATTATCTGGCCCGTCCAGTTTATCATGTGGGTAATATGCACCAGGCGGGTTTTATCCGTCATGGCATCGCTGTATTTTTTGATGATGGCTTTGTCGTCTTCCGGCGGCAGTTCCAGGTTCAGGTACACCAGCTTTATGCCATCGCGCAGTTCGCGCTGTTTCCAGGCATTCATCATATTGGGGTAGTCTTGTTTGGTGAGGATTATCTCGTCCCCGGCTTTCAGGTTTAGCCCGAAAATAATGGTATTCAGGGCTTCGGTGGTATTGCGGTTGATGGCTATTTCTTCGGGGTCGCAGCCTGCCAGGTCAGCCAGTTTGGTGCGGAGAGGCTCACGGCCCTGGTCAAGTATCCGCCACATATAATAGCTTGGGCCGCTGTTGCACATACGCAGGTATTTCTCATGCACTTCCTGTACGGGGCGGGGCTGTGGGCTTACCCCGCCGTTATTCAGATTAAGAATCTCAGTGGCTACTGTATAGTTTTCGCGCACCCAACTCCAGAAATCTTCATCTGATGCCGCCTGCTCCGGCGGCATCGAGGCTATTTTTTGAGAAGCTTCCGCCATGCCTTTCATGAAGGCGGGCGTGAGCAAAGTGCCTGCGGCCAGCAATCCGGCCTCCCTGATAAATTTCCTGCGGTCTGTCATGGAGCAAGTTTAGCGAATAATTATGAATTACGAGTTTAAATTATATAAATGGTTGAAATACAGAGAATAATATCGGTGCTTCCTCTATTTTTAGCGAAATAGAGGGGGGTGAAATTTTCAACAATTTGTATGCCAGTGTATTATGATTTTATTTCCCAATATTAGTGGACATTTTATGTACAAAAACGTACACTTTTTTGCACTTTTGTTCAAATTCCTGTCATTTATAATTTTTTCATCAGGTCTTTTTTTCGCTAATATAGAGAATTATCCCGAGGTTTCCAAATGTGGGCAGGGCTTTTACCTTCATGCAGATTCAAGTTTCATGAATAAATGGCAACGGCGAATTTTTATTCCCCCATCACCTCTTTGCGGTGCGCTAATCCCCAATGATTCAGCTCATCTATCACTTTATCAAGCGTCATACCATGTGGTGTGATGGAGTATTCTACAGTTGGGGGAAAAGTATCATGTACTTTTCGTTTTATGAGCTTATTTGCTTCCAGGTTTTTCAGCTCTTTAGACAATGTTTTGTCCGTGATCCTGTCTATCTCTTTTGCTATTTGCTTAAAGCGTTTAGGGCCGGAATACAATGAAAATAAAATAAGCAGTTTCCATCTTCCTTCCAGGGCTTCTAAGGCATCTTTGATAGAGAGTGCATTGATCGGGCAGTTATTATTGTTTAACATTTATTCCTTTTTTGATTATTTGCTTCGCGATACTATAATACCGGATAGCGCTATCCAAATAGGTAGTAATATCCAATGGAAAGCAAAGGTAACTAGATTTGTCCCGTTTAACAAAAACGGATTATATGGCAAATCAGAAGACAACTTCAAAACCACTCAATATTATACTTTGGGTAGCGCAGGTAATTTTAGCCAGTAGCTTAATTTGGGCAGCCACATTGAAATTATTTCAACCGATAGAGAAATTATCGGCCATGTGGCCCTGGACAGGCCAAATCCCATTGGTATTGGTTAAACTTTCCGGTATAGTGGATTTATCAGCGGCGTTAGGATTGATATTGCCCTTACTTTTTCACACTAAACCAAAACTTACCCCTATTGCAGCGATTTGTATTGTCGTGCTTATGGTCTGTGCAAGTATATTCCATATTGCAAGAGGAGAAGCCTCACTCATAGGTGTGAATATCGTATTTGCTATTCTGGCGGCAATTATAGCATGGGGCAGATTGAAAAAAAATAGTTGACTAATCGTCAATTCCCTTTCCATCCATAATATGCGGCATATATTTCTCAACCCTTGCTTCCCTCGTTTTGGATGTTTTGGGTTGGGAAAAATGATAAATATATCCCCTTTGCCGCCCCGGTGTTAATGCTTCAAAAGCTTTTTTCAGTGCGGGGATGCTATCTAATTTATCCTGAAATTCATCAGGCACGGCATATTCTGAAACCTTTTTTAATTCCACTTTCAAACCTGCTTTTCCCACTTCAATGGCTTCATAGATATAGGCTTTGATAGTTAGCTCTATCTCAGCTATTGCCTTAACATTTGTGAAAGGGATATAGCGCCCCTCCTGTACGGTCCCGGGTTGGATAAGGATACCATATTCATCGCTTAACAAAGCGCCTTTGAAAAAAGCAAGCACACAGTAATTTTTAAAGCCATTTATTCCAACTATGTTTTTGCCCTGAATTGTGTAAACAGGAACGCCCCACTTCAATTCTTCTGTCAGCTCACAATCAAGAACAATCGTTCTCAAAGCCTCCATTTCGGCCTCCCACTTTACTGCATGACTTATATATTCGTCAACTTTTGGGTTCATCCTCTTTTATCTCCTTTGAATATCCATTGCACACCGTATTTATCGTAAAACTGTCCGTAGGTTCCAAATGGTAAATCATGCAAATCCTGAAACCTGCTTTTTTCACAGCCAACGGAGAGTTTGTCAAAAACTGCTTTCAGCTCATCATAAGATGTTCCAACGATAAAGATAGCGCTGGTATTTCCCTGCAATGGCTCATAGGCCGGAGATGCCATCCAGTCTGAAGCAGAAATTTCTAAGGCTCCGCTTTTCAGGTTGGAATTAATCATCCTGCCGTGCTTTTCGGGTGGGAACATATCCTTCATAGGTGTGTCAGCGAGTTTCGTAAGGGTCAGTTCCCCGCCGATGCACTGGTGGTAAAATGTCATTGCCTCTGCGCAATTCCCATCGAACAAAAGAAATGGTATAGATTTTAACATTGTCGTTACTTCCTTTAGCAGTAATTCTATTTTACTCGTCAACTGTCAACGCTGGGTTATGTGCAATTTCCCAAAGGTGTCCGTCTATGTCTTTGAAATAACCTGCATAACCGCCCCAAAATGTTTTTTGTGCGGTTTTAATAACTTTTGCTCCTGCTTTTTGGGCTTGTTCCATTATAGTATCAACTTCTTTGTCGGAATTTACCAGGTGCCCGATTGAAAATTCAGTCGCACTTTCAGGTTGTTGTTCTAAACCGCTGTCCCACGCTAAATTTTTTCTTTCGTAAAGAGAAAGTATCATTCCATTGTGAAGATTGAAAAACACCACCGAGCCATGTTCAAATTCTGTTCCTACAATGCCCTGTGTTTCCCAACCAAATCCGTCCTGATAAAACTTAAGAGATTTAACCAAGTTATTTACACCAAGTGTCAAAATGTTTATACCCTGCTTCATTTTTGCCATTGTCTTATATTTTGTTCGTTCTATGTCCGTCAATTGTTACAACAATGTTATACAATTTTTCTGCTTGGTGGCCTGAAGTACCACGACAGGACAACAAAAAGGGCCTGAAAAGATGGGCCAAGAATTGCTTTTATGTCATAATCACCTATCGCCAAATGCGAAAATAAAGCGCCCGTCATAGCGAAAAAGAAACCGGCGTATGCCCATTCCTTAAGAAGTTTAAAGCGTGGGATTAAAATTGCGATCACGCCAAGAATTTTCCATGTGCCAAGGATAGTAAGAAAGTAAAGCGGGTACCCAAGCTTGGTTACCAGGTCAATCCATTGCTGGTTTCTAAGCAGGGCAAATATGCCGCTTTGCAACATGCCAATAGCCAGTAAAGCTGTGGCAACCCAATAGATAATTAATTTTGTTTTGTTCATTTTTTTATTTTTAGAATTAATTTATTTTCTTGTTAATAGTTTGGGGACATGGGCTGCACCCATGGTTATTGATGGTGAAGCCTTCGGGTCCTCATTATTCAAGCCTGAATGGCTTGAATGTGAATAACCATCATTGAAAATGACGGGAAATGCTATCTAATCATCAATTCCCTTCCCATCCATAATATGCGGCATATATTTGTCCACCCTTGCCTCACGCGTTTTGGATGTTTTGGGCTGGGAGAAATAATAAATATATCCTCTTTGCCGCCCCGGCGTTAATGCTTCAAAAGCCTTTTTCAGGGCAGGGATTGTATCTAATTTTTGCTGAAATTCATCAGGGACGGTATATTCTGAAGTCTTTTTGGGCTCCACTTTCAGACCGGCTTTTTCTATTTTAATAGCTTCCTTGATATAGGCTTTCAGGGTGGCTTTCATCTCCACTATTTCTTCAACCGATGTGAACCGCACCTGGCGGGGAGACTGCACATTTTTCGTTTGCTGAATGAGGATGCCGTGGGTATCCTGCATCAGTGCGCCTTTGAAAAACAGGTATGCACAATATTCTTTAAATACGTGGATTAAAACAATGTTTTTGCTATCATCCGTGTAACAGGGGCAACCCCACTTCAATTCTTCTTCTAGGCCACAATCAAGGGCAATCGTTCTTAATTTCCCGATTTCTTCGTGCCACTTTTCCTCTTTTTTGAAATACCAGTCAACTTTTGGGTTCGTTTTACTCTTTGTCATAGTATTTTATTTTAATTGCCCATAATTTCCTGTATCCTATCATGCGCCATGCTTATACCTTGTGCAAACGGCATTTTCAGTACCTGGTCTCTTTGCTCTGTAGATTCATATATCACGTGCATATTGAGTTTGCTGGCGCCCTCATTAATGGGTTCAAAATCATAGACCTCAAGCTGGACGCCCATGGGCATATTTTCCATTTCAAACGTACGCGTTATTTTTTTGTTTGGGATAAATTCATGGATAGCGCCATGCGTCCGGAATACCACCTTGCCTTGTGCATCGCTGGTTTCCGTTTGATAACTGCCGTGCTTTTTACCATCAAATTTTACCATTTTGGTAGTTGAATAAGGATTGCTCATCCATTGCTCCACAAGTTCTGGCTCGGCGTATGCTTTAAAAAGCAGTTCCACCGGCAAATTGAATTCCCTTGTGATTACCATTTCCTGTTTGCCGTCTTCGGCAGTAACTTTTGTTTTCTGTTCCATATTATTTTATTTTTTAGATTTATGTTTTTTCATTATAGTTTCCAATGCATTAAACCGGTCATCCCACATTTTGCGGAATGGTTCTATAAAGTCTGCTATTTCATTCATTTTTTTCAGATTCAATTGATAATAAATTTCCCTGCCATTTTGTTCTTGTTCAAGCAATTCACATTCAGTGAGTATTTGCAGGTGCTTTGAAACTGTCGGCCTGGCTGTATCAAAGTTGGCGGCTATAGCGCCTGCAGTCATTGATTGTGTGGCTACCAATACAAGTATTGCCCTTCTTGTAGGGTCTGCTATGGCCTGGAATACATCCCGTCTTAAATTCATCGCGTAGCTATTTGACTACAAATATACATGTAGTTATTTAACTACGCAATTTTTTTTTGTTTTTTTTAAAATGCCCTTTCTAAAACATTAATGTACCCTTATTGTTGGCTAAAACAAAGCCAATTTTGGCTACAACAATAGTAAATTTGGCTACATCCGTTGATTTATTTCGGCGGAACTTTGCCTCAACAAATAAGAATAAAATGAAAATTACATTAACAGGTTCCTTAGGGAACATCAGCAAGCCACTGGCCATTGAGTTAGTGCAGAAAGGACATACATTAACAGTTATCAGCAGCAAAGCTGAAAGGCAAAAGGATATTGAAGACATTGGCGCGAAAGCGGCAATAGGTTCTATGCAGGATGCAGGTTTTCTTGCAGAAACTTTCAAAGGCGCAGATATAGTTTATGTGATGGAAACGCTGGGTGAACGTAGCAGGTTCTCAGGCCAGGATATAGACGTCATTTCTGCCATTGCAAAAATTGGAGAAAATTATAAACACGCGATAACACAATCCGGTGTAAAGCAAGTAGTGCACCTCAGCAGCATTGGCGCCCATACCGATAAAGGAAACGGTATGCTTGCTTTTCACTACAAAGTAGAACAAATATTACACCAGCTGCCCGCAGATGTTTCCATAAAGTTTATGCGCCCCGTGGGTTTTTACTACAATATGCTGGCTTTTATACCAACCATAAAAGGGCAGGGGGTAATTGTATCCAATTATGGTGGTGATGACAAAGAACCGTGGGTTTCGCCTTTGGATATTGCGGCTGTTATTGCCGAAGAAATGGAAAAACCTTTTGAAGGCAGAACTATCCGTTACATTGCAAGCGAGGAGCTTTCTCCCAATGAAGTGGCAGGTATTTTAGGCGAAGCTATCGGCAAACCTGATTTGAAATGGGTTGTCATCTCTGACGAACAAATGCTGAATGGAATGATAGCAGCAGGAATGAATCCGAATGTTGCCAAGGGTATGGTGGAGATGAATGAAGGCAGGCGAGGCAATGTGTTGTATGAAGATTATAACCGCCACAAACCAACGCTTGGAAAAACCAAGTTGAAGGATTGGGTCAATGTATTTGCTAAGGCTTATAATAAGAATTAGTTACATTAATAAGCAGAAAATTTAATTAAATTTGACCTATGAATACGCAGGAAATTATAATTGCAGGGGCAAGTAAAAACCCCTTAAAAGTGAAACGTTTCGGATATGGCACCATGCGCCTGACAGGAGAAGGTATATGGGGTGAACCGGCAAACCGCCCTGAAGCATTGCAAATACTAAAACAGTGCATCAAAAACGGAATCAATTTCATTGATACAGCCGACTACTATGGAGAGGATGTAACAAACAGGCTGATAGCAGAAGCAATATATCCATATCCGGCTGACCTGGTGATCTGTACCAAAGTAGGCGGAGCAAGAAGGCCGGATGCAAGCTGGATCCCATTCAATAGCCCTGAAAACCTAAGAAGCAGTATTGATAACAACCTGCGCACGCTGAAACTGGATCAGATTACACTTGTCCATTTCAGGGCCTTTGGAGGAATGGGTGTGCCATTTGCCGAATCAATGCGGGCGATGTTTGAAATGCAGAAAGAAGGTAAGATATTACACGTGGGTGTGAGTAATGTTAGCCCGGAAGAATTGCAAACAGCCATTACTATGGGACCCATTGCCACCGTGGAAAATATGTTCGGGCACGGCCAGCGCACTTCTGTAAAATTAGCACATGGAGGGGTAACCAACGGTGGCGAAGAAGTGCTTGCTATATGCGAGAAAAATGAGATACCCCTGGTACCTTATTTTTCGTTATTTCAATCTTTGCCAAAAAAGGACGACAGGATAGTTACCATTACAAAGAAACATAATGCTACAGAAGCGCAGATAAATTTAGCATGGCTGCTACACCGCTCACCATGGATATTACCCATACCGGGCACCTCTTCATTAAAGCATTTTGAAGAGAACATAAAAGCTGCTGAAATAGCGCTGAGTGAAGAAGATATGAAGTTTCTTGAATAATAAAGTAATGGCAAATACAGCTTTTTCGTAGAATTAAACGAGCACTAAAAATAAATTAAATGAATACAAAGAATAAGATTGCAATAGTAACGGGCGGAAGCAGGGGGTTAGGAAAAAATTCAGCTATTGCTCTTGCCAAAAAAGGGATCGATGTGGTTTTTACCTACAACACTAATAAGGAAGCAGCGGACAAGGTTGCTGCCGAAATTCAGTCACTTGGACAAAATGCTTATCCATTTCGGTTAGATACCAGTAATATTAAGCTGTTTGATAGTTTTATAAATAAGGTTACTGAACACCTGAAAGAAAAAACAGGCAGCGCCAATTTTGATTTTTTAATAAATAACGCCGGTACGGCTTTATATATGCCGGTTACTGATGTAACAGAAGAACAAATGGATGTTATTTACAACATTCATTATAAAGGTGTATTCTTCCTTACACAGAAATTACTGCCATTTATGAACGATGGCGGAGCCATTATCAATATTTCATCCGGCCTTACACGCATAACCATGCCCGGCTCATCGGTATATGCTTCTATAAAAACAGCCGTTGAATCGCTTTCACGGTACATGGCAAAAGAATTAGGGCCAAGAAAAATTCGGGTAAATGTAGTAGCTCCGGGCGCTATTGAAACGGATTTCGGAGGTGGCCGAACACGGGACAACAAAGATATTAATGCCTCTATTGCCGGAATTACAGCGCTGGGCCGTGTTGGCCTGCCGGAGGATGTGGGCGGTGTAGTTGCTTTTCTTTGCAGCCCCGAAGCTTATTGGATAAATGGCCAGCGTATTGAGGTTTCGGGCGGACAAGCCATATAAAATTTTGAGTTATGCCAAATACACAACCTCTCAGGATAAAAACTATAAGCGAATATCACCAGATATCGGGGCTTCCTAAACCGGAACACCCATTGATAAGTGCGATAAACCTGGAAGATATTAAGAATTTACCCGGGAATGAACCGATAAACCTGGTATTTGATTTTTATTCGATCTCGCTTAAAAGGATTTCCAATGCCAGGATCAAATATGGCCAGCAGCAATATGATTTTGATGAAGGGGTAATGTTTTTTATGGCGCCCAACCAGGTGTTTGGCATTGAGGTTGACAAAGAGGCAACAACCAAACGGTCGGGATGGCTGCTGTTTATTCATCCCGATTTTCTTTGGAATACTCCTTTAGCCAAAACCATAAAGCAATATGAATATTTTAACTACTCCGTACACGAAGCTTTGTTCCTGTCAGACAAAGAAGAAACCACGATCGTGAATATTATGAAAAACATCCAGCAGGAGTATCATTCCAATATTGATAAATTCAGCCAGGATGTGATCATTGCCCAATTGGAGCTGTTGCTCACCTATTCGGAAAGGTTTTACAACCGCCAGTTTTTAACACGGAAAATAACCAATCATAAAATACTTGACAGACTGGAAGAAATCCTTACGGAATATTTTAACAGCAATGATTTAATCCAAAAAGGATTGCCTACCGTTCAGTATGTTGCTGAAGCGCTAAATGTAACACCCGTATATTTAAGCAGTTTGCTAAAGGTATTAACAGGGCAAAGCACACAACAGCATATACACGATAAGCTCATTGATAAGGCAAAAGAAAGATTATCCGCTACCAGTTTATCGGTAAGCGAGATAGCCTACGAATTAGGTTTTGAGCACCCGCAGTCTTTCAGCAAATTATTCAAAACCAAAACCAACCTTTCGCCATTGGAATTCAGGCATTCATTTAATTGATCCTAATCAGGATACCGGAGAAAATTCCCCTTTATCTAATTATCACCAGTTTTTCATTTTGAATTGTCCCAGATCCAACCACGCTTAACTGATAAATACCGGGGGAGATATCAATGTGCACCGTGTTACTGCCTGATAGTAATGTTTTCTCAAACACTGTGCGCCCTGACATATCATTTATGAACAGGATAGCGGACTGTGCGCCTGGGTTTTCAATGGTTACCATTCCATTGCTGGGATTGGGATAAATGCGCGCTTTGGCACCTTGCGGTGTCATAATACCTGTTGTAACTATGGTTTGTTTCGCAGGGAAAAGAGGTTGTTTAACAGCATTTAGTATAAGGTCCGGGTTAGACCAATTGGCCGGCTGGTGGCTTGCATTGATAGGGTGAAACTCCTGTACCATGGCTACAAGAGATATATGCCTGTCATGCCATTCTACAGGAATGGTGAAGGTGTATTTCTTTGTATAAGTAGACCCAGCCGTGGGATGTTTAGGGACGGTTCCTGTATCACCCCATGCTCCTCCGAGCATTTTGCGTAACACATGGTTATGTACCCAACCGCCCGGCTTCCCATTATCCAGCAATTCCTGGCCAAGGCTAAATAATGCAGGTATGGTATCATCTAATACAGGGCTGAGATGGGAGAAATAATAGTTGTTCTGGTTCCAACTATAATCTACTATTGAGTCGTGAGGATGGATAATAGAGTCTTCGATGAGTGTAAGATTTACACGGTAATCGCCATGGCTGATTGTAGCAAGAAATTCTGCGTTGACATCAACAGTAAGGAGGCGCTTGACGGAATCATATACCAGGTTGCTTATGCTAATATTAGCGGGTGAAGGGGAGCTTTTGCTTTGGTTCGCGAGGCCTTCAATTAATGGCACCATATAGAGTGCATTGGGCGCGTAGGTGCGACCGTCCGACTCAAATACGTTCCTGTTAATCGTTACTCCCGGATACCCTGCCCAGACGTCGTGCATGGCGACAGCCTCCGGGGTATTCATAGAATCATCAAGAGGTTTTGAACTGCTGGCTACATGGGCAGCTACAAGAATAAAATCAGTGTCGCTGGAAACTATAGTCTGCATATCATAAGCCCCGCCCGAGCAATGCCCGCACCACGCGCCTGTAAACTCTTCAAAGACTACTCTTTTGTGGAGTTTCGGCGAAGCGGCGTAGAAATGTGTATAGGTTGTAACAGAGTCCAGGGAAGGAAGGTCTGAAGCGACATGGTCTATGCTATCTACGGTAGCATGAATAACATAATCGCCCGCAGCATGTATCCGCAATGGCACAGGATGGATCAGTGATACAGGTTTTCCGCCATTGCTACCAGTTACCCAGGTAGGTATGGTTGCGCTTACGCGTGCTCCGCCATTTACCGTGTAGCTGATGCTGAGTGAATGAACGGTGTCTCCCATGTTATTATTGATCAAATAGCCAATGTAGACAGTGGAATCTATATAATTGTAAACAGGAAGGGAGAGGGGGTAAAGTTCTGTACTGTTGGACTGGCCGCTGAGTGTGGCGGCAATGAGAAGCTGGCAAAAGATAAATATTGAGATTATCGGGTTAAGTCTTGCTTTTGCATTTAAAGCTGTAAATTTTTGCATATTGTATTTGATTATTTATGGGTTTAAAATTAGTTGGAGGAATAATTCCAGTTTTTAAAGTCCCTTACCTACAGGAAACCCCATAGCTATAAAAACAATCGCATACACCTTTACTTCACAAAGAAAAGGAAAAGAAATGACATTTGGCTCTTTTACTCAGAAGTTTAATAATAATGTAATCTTTCCACAGTTTCGTGCGAATACCTTAAAGGCCCGGGGGCCGGAAAGAGATTGGAGAGCAATTTTAAGTTGTCAATGTAAAACAACAAAAGGTACGCTCTTGTTTGCATATGGTTTGATTTCTTTAATTTTGCAGAATGGCCAGCAAAGAGGTATCTGAAATTCCGGGGTTGAATATTGAAGATCTGAAACTGAAAGGTTTTAGGGTTCATGAGATGCCGGCATCTACAAGCATCCCCGCATCGAGAGGCAGGCGCGATTTTTATAAAATTGGCCTCACCTCCGGTAATACCGCCATAGAATATGGGGGTAAGATCATTGAAGCAAATGGTACTTTCCTGGTTTTTATTAATCCGCATTCACGTCATTCCGTTATAAAATATTACAGGAAAGAAAACAGCTATGCATGTCTTTTCACCGAAGATTTTATTGCAGGCCTCAAGCGTACGGAATTGTTACAGAGTTCTCCATTGTTTAACAATCGTGAAGCGCCCGTAATTCCTCTTAATGACGAACAGGCCACGTTTATGACTGGTATTTTTCAAAAGATGCTCGCGGTACACAATGGTGATTATCCTTACAAAGGGAACTTGCTCAGGAGCTGTATAGAATTGGTCATTCACGAGGCATTGAGAATTCAGCCACCACAAAACGGCCTGCAATTTATAAATGCCGCTACCAGGATAACCCATTTATTTATGGATATGCTGGAAAGGCAATTCCCGATAGAGCGTACCGGCGAACCGCTTAGGTTAAGAACGGCACAGGACTATGCCGCGGGCCTCTCAGTGCATATAAACTATCTGAACCGCTCTATAAAAGAGGTAACAGGCAAGCCTACATCCGTACACATTGCGGAACGTATTGCTGCTGAAGCAAAAGCCCTTTTGCAACATACCGACTGGAGCGTGGCAGACATTGCTTATGGCCTGGGTTTCGAATATCCAACCTATTTTAACAACTACTTTAAGCGGGTAACCGGCGCCACTCCAAAATCCTTCCGGGTAAGCAAGGTTTGAAAATCATACTATTTGGTTTGATTCTCGTTAACCGGGAACTCCATTTTTACCAGAACTTTGTTGCATAAATATCAAATAAAAAAGTATGAAAATTTTAGTTACTGGCGCTACCGGAAAAGTAGGCAGCCGGTTTGTTCCACGCATGTTAGCAAAGGGCTATGATGTTCGTATCCTGGTGCGTGATGCTGCGAAAGCATCGGCATTTGCTGATCTGGGCGCAAAGGTTGTTGTCGGGGATTTATATAGTCCAGATACTTTGCCACCTGCGGTAGAAGGAATAGATGCAGTTGTACACCTGGCTGCACTTTTTCGGGTCTTTAATGATAATGAGGGTATTATAAAGACAAATCTTAACGGGACCATAGCGCTCGCAAATGCATCCATTGCAGCAGGGGTAAAAAGATTTGTTTTTGTCAGCACGGGCAACGTATATGGGTCAGGCTACAAGCATCCGGCTAAAGAAGATGATACAGTTAACATCAATGACCCAAGACCATATTCATCCAGCAAAATTGCAGCGGAGAACGAACTCATTTCCTTTCATAAAAGCAAGGGTTTTGATATACGTGTACTGCGTTTAGGTTTTGTGTATGGCGATAAGGACCCGCATATAGAAGAGATAATACCTCTGTTGAAAAGAATGAAACGCCACTCCGGGTCAAGAATGCACATGGTCCATCACCTGGATGTTGCCCAGGCTTTAACTTTACTTCTTCATACCGATGGACTAAGTGGAGAAATATTCAATGTGGCAGATGATGCGCCCGTTACCCTGTATGAACTTGCTGATTCCGTAGGAAAGGTTGCCGAAGCTTTTGACGCGGTGGAAGAGCCATTAACCGATCCATTTGAAGGCATCATGGATATTTCGAAACTCAGGAGCAGGACCGGCTTCAGGCCGCTTGTGCCAAGTTATTATGTGGCGAAGGATTTGGATATTTTGTAGGCTGCCCTTCGGGCGCATTTGCAAGTTGCAAACTTGCCTTATATTTACACACCAGTTACGTTGCCGCTAAACTGGCGCGAGCGATGGTAATTTTACCACCTTTACCCGTTGTTCTTGTCAATAAGTTGCACCATATTTTTATTAAATGATGAAAGTTTCGCTTCTAATGTAGCAAAGAAACTAAGGTCAGCATTTTCTACTTCAATGATTGCTTTTTGCAGAACAACTTCACCATTAGTAGTCAGTCGAATTATCTTCGCTCTTGTGTCGGTTTTGTGTTCTTGTCGTGTTATAAAACCTTTTTCTTCCAAGGTTCGCAATACTTTAGATACCATCATTCTGTCGGCATTACTTTGATTGGCAATGTCAACTTGTGTTACAGTTTTATTTTTTTTTGAAAGCCACCCTAATGCTGCCAACAATACAAATTGCGTTTGTGTCAGGTCTAATGGGTCTAAAACCTTTTTTTGTTTACGTTGCCATAGCATAGTTAGTTGCCCAAGCAAATAACCAGGGCTATCGTTTGGGCTTTTAAAATGAAATTCAATTTCTTTAGGCATAATGATGATGAAGCATTTGTGACGAAATTAAATCAAAATCATGTTGGTTAATTTCAAAGAAACCAAAACGAAATGGATAACCCCAACTTTTTTTATTTTGAATGAATTCTAAATCGGTAATTAAAGGCAGAATGGAAGTGTCTTTGGATTGTGCAAATTCAATGTTACGCCTGGAAGGACAAAAGTTCTCCGAAACCTGAAGCTCATATATTTCATTATCCATCACTTTTCCTAAGGCTGTAAACTCCTGGCATTTGTCGGGTTTGCCCAAAGTTTGCTTTCCTGAATAATAAATTACAAAGTCTCCCTTTTTCATTCTCTTTAATGGCGAAGATTTTCCGTGGCAGGCTTGAACAATTCCTTCTGCAATGCCAGTTTTTACGTGGTCTTTTGATGCCACGGCTATCCAATATTTTGTATCTCCATCAATCATTTTTAGTAATTTTAAATTGTTTCCAAAAATGTAATAATGTAACCATCCGGGTCTTTTGCCATCAACGTTTTACCAAATGGTGTATTGTTGATTGACCCTATAAGAGTTACTCCTTTTCCAGTCAGTTGGTTTTGTAGTTCTTCAATTTTATCATCAATAGCAAACCAAAGTGAAGCACCAACACCAAGTTCTTTGCCGTCTATGTTCCCAATGGGTGTTCTTATAGCAAAACTTGCTTCGCCTTTGTTGTACTTAAAAACACAGGCATGTGGATTGGTCATTTCGGATAATTCAAATCCTAATTTGTTTGTGTAGAAGGCCTTTGATACTTCCAAATCTCTTACTTGAAGAGACGCAAAATCTAATTTTCTCATTTTATTTATTTTTATTGTTGTCGCAAATATAGTATATGCGACAACAATATCCTAATCTTTTTTCAGTTTTTTACAAGTTCCTGTAAAGAAATGGTACGATATGGCCGCCGATTTTCCAAAGGGCACAGAAACTATTGTTACTTTTAAAATCGTAATGAAAAGAAAACCGAAATTACTTTTAGAGAATATTCGGATTTTGGAAGCATGTTTGATGCAGCAAAAATTGGCTTAGAACAGTGCCTCGACAAGATGGCGGCAATATTTTATTAGATTTTACCAGAGAAAGGTACTGTTAATCCCCCCACTTTTCCTTCATCAGCGCCTGTAGCGCAAACATCTCATCACGAAGGCGGGCAGCTTCGGTAAATTGCATTTCTTTGGCGGCTTTTACCATTTCCTGGCGGGTGCTTTCTATAGATTTTTCGAGCTGGGGTTTGGTCATGTATTCTATCACAGGGTCGGCCACCAGGGCGGCGCGGGTATCCATAGCATAAGGCAGTATTATTTTGTTGTTGTCGTTCATACTGTCTGCCACAGAAGTTTGCTGCAATATTTGTTCGCGTGTTTTCTTTATGCCTATCGGGATGATGTTGTTTTCTTCGTTGTAGCGCGCTTGTTTTTCCCGGCGGCGGTTGGTTTCATCTATGGTTCGCTTCATGGAATTGGTTATCTTATCAGCATACATGATAACCTTGCCATTCATGTTCCTCGCGGCACGGCCGGAGGTTTGCGTCAGCGAGGTTTCAGACCGCAAGAAGCCTTCTTTGTCAGCGTCTAATATAGCAACCAAAGATACTTCCGGTAAGTCCAGCCCTTCGCGAAGCAGGTTTATCCCTATCAGCACATCAAACAGGCCGAGGCGGAGGTCGCGCAGGATCTCCACCCGCTCAAGGGTCTCTACCTCAGAGTGTATATACCGGCATTTTATGTTGAACTTGGTGAGATATTTGGCAAGCTCTTCAGCCATGCGCTTGGTCAGGGTGGTGACGAGGGTACGCTCGTTCAGTTTTACCCGCTCATCTATTTCTTCGAGCAAATCATCAATCTGGTTTTGGCAGGGGCGCACTTCAATAATGGGGTCGAGCAGGCCGGTCGGGCGGATAAGCTGCTCTACCACTATGCCTTCCGTTTGCTGGAGTTCGTATGGGCCGGGAGTGGCGCTTACATAAACGACTTGTGGGGCAAGTCCTTCAAATTCATCGAAAGTAAGCGGCCTGTTATCCATCGCGGCGGGCAGGCGGAAGCCGTAGTCTACCAGGTTTATCTTGCGTGCACGGTCGCCGCCATACATGGCGCGAACCTGCGGCAGGGTTTGGTGGCTTTCGTCAAGCACCAGCATGAAATCATCAGGGAAATAATCTATCAGGCAGAATGGCCGTTCTCCCGGTGCGCGGCGGTCGAAGTAGCGCGAATAGTTCTCAATGCCGGAGCAAAAACCAAGTTCGCGTATCATTTCTAAATCGAAATTTACCCGTTCATCAATCCTCTTGGCTTCCATGTATTTTCCAAGCTTTTGAAAATAGTCCACCTGCGCCACAAGGTCGTCCTGAATTTCCCGGATGGCGAGTTTGGCCACTTCCGGCGGGGTAACGAAGATATTGGCAGGGAAAATAGTTATTTCATCGTACTGCTGTATTTTCTTACCGGAATCAGGGTTTATAAGTTCGAGGTTCTCAATCTCATCTCCCCAGAAATATATCCTGAAAGCTGAATCAAGATAAGGGGGGTAAATATCCACCACATCGCCCGAAACGCGGAAAGTACCGCTGCTGAAAAGGGCAGTGGTGCGGGAATAGAGGCTGTCTATAAGCCTGAAAAGTAATTTGTTCCTTGTTATTTTTTCGCCTTTCGATAATTTCATGATCGCCGCCCGAAAAGCAGTCGGGTTTCCTATACCGTAAATGCATGATACCGAAGCTACGACAATAACATCGCGCCGACCGGATAGGAGAGAGGTGGTAGAGCGCAGCCTCAGCTTTTCTATCTGCTGGTTGATGGCAAGGTCTTTCTCAATATACAAGCCGGATGTAGGCATATAGGCTTCCGGCTGATAATAGTCGTAATAGGAAACAAAATACTCTACCGCATTATCAGGGAAGAACTGTTTGAACTCCCCATAAAGCTGCGCCACAAGGGTTTTATTGTGCGTTAAAACAAGAGTAGGCTTCTGCACATTTTCGATGACGTTGGCTATGGTAAAGGTTTTACCGGAGCCGGTAACACCCAGCAGCACCTGGTTTTTATCGCCGCGGTTTATACCTTCTGTAAGTTGTTTTATAGCCTCTGGCTGATCGCCGGTAGGGGAATATTCGCTGTTGATCTTGAAATTCATATCTGCCAAACAAAAATGGCCATTGGAAAATTCAAAGATACGGAGTTTTAGCTTGCGGGTCAGGCCGGCGGTGACATTATTACTGGCATTGTTCTAAGTTCTTGTTATCTTTGCAGGATTATATAAAAATATTGATGAAGAAAACAGCCCTATACGCCGAACATGTAGCCCTGGGAGCCAAGATCGTAGCTTTTGCCGGTTATGAAATGCCGGTTTCCTATTCCGGAATAGTAGATGAACATAATACTGTGAGAAATGCCGTTGGGGTATTTGACGTATCGCACATGGGCGAATTTAAAGTAGAAGGCCCTGGCGCATTGGACCTTATCCAGTATGTTACCTCCAATGACGCTTCCAAGTTGTTTGATGGACGCGTACAATATTCATGTTTGCCAAATGAAGAAGGCGGGATAATTGATGATCTGCTCGTTTATAAAATGCGCGATAATGATTATTTCCTCGTGGTAAATGCTTCGAATATTGAGAAGGACTATAACTGGATAAAAAAACACGCCGCAAAATTTGACTGCAAGCTCACGGATATATCCGATGAAATGTCACTTATAGCTGTGCAAGGCCCGAAAGCCCCTGAAGTATTGCAAAAACTCACCGACGAAAACCTGGCAGACATACCTTACTACCATTTCAAAACCGGGAAATTTGCAGGTATTGACGGAATTATCATTTCCGCTACCGGATATACAGGCGCAGGTGGTTTTGAAATTTACTGCAAAAATGCAGACGCCCCGCACGTATGGGACGCTATTTTTGAAGCAGGTAAAAACTATGGTATAAAACCTGCCGGCCTTGGATGCAGGGATACCCTTCGCCTCGAAATGGGCTACTGCCTGTATGGAAACGATATAAATGATTCCACTTCTCCGCTGGAAGCAGGGCTGGGATGGATAACACGTTTCAGCAAAGATTTTGTGGGTAAGAATATTATTGAAAAACAAAAGACTAATGGGGTAACTAAAAAACTTGTAGGCCTTGAGTTCTCAGATAAAATAATACCGCGCCAGCATTTTGAAATATGCGATGATGCTGAAAACGTGATCGGCGAGATCACTTCCGGCACTATGTCACCAAGCCTGCAAATACCAATCGCTATGGGATATGTGCCTGCGGCAAAAAGCGAAGAAGGAACGATGCTGAAAGTGAAGATCAGGAATAAACTTGCTGATGCCAAAGTAGTAAAATTACCTTTTTATAATAAAAACTAATTCCCGGTAACTTATAAAAACTTCAAAGAGATGATGCAAATTACAGAACTGGAAGTGTGGAAAGCTTCCATGGAACTCGCGAAATCCACTTATGAAACCTCCGGTAATTTTCCTGAGACCGGGAGCGGCACTTTATCGGCTATGATACGAAGCGCTGCCACATCCATACCCGCAAATATTGCCGCTGCCGCCAGCCGCAAGCACGGCAAGGAACCCCTGAATAACCTGCAAAAAGCAAAAGGGCTTATTTTTGAACTGGAAACCCAATTGTACCTCGCTGAAAAACTCGGATATATAAGTGAAGACCAACTGAATTCATTGCTTGAACAGGTTGATACTTCAAGGAGGCTGTTATTTGGTTTTATTAAATATTACCAGCGGTCCGACAACCACCAATGGAACAACCACCATTCAGATTCTCAACAGGATTTTAACAGCGACGAAACCCAGCCGGATACAAGTTTTTAAAAATTAATAATTTAATCTGAAACAGTTGAGGACACTCGAAGTTTGCTTTTCGCCTGCCATGCTGCCTTACTATGACCTGGAAGGCAAAGTAGTGGTAGTTATTGACGTTTTCCGCGCCAGCAGCACTATATGCGTAGCCCTTGCCAATGGCGTGAAGGAAATCATTCCGGTAAGGGATATTGAAGAAGCACGTGGATACCGCGATAAAGGCTTCCTGGTGGCCGCTGAGCGGCACGGTGAAATGGTTGATGGCTTTATCCTGGGCAATTCGCCTTTGTCTTTTGTCGGGGAACAGTTTAGCGGGCAATCCGTTGTACTCACTACATCCAATTGCACACAGGCCATTCATGACGTTAAAGAAGCGCACAGTATTTATATTGGCTCCTTCGGCAACCTTGATTTAATAGCTGCCCACCTGCTTTCAATGAAGGAAGACGTACTGCTACTCTGCGCTGGCTGGCGAAATAAATATAATATGGAGGATACCATTTTTGCCGGCGCCCTCATTGATATTTTAATGCCCCATTTTCAAATGGAATGTGATGCTGCTTTAACTTCCTGGCATTTATATAACATGGCCAAAGGTAATATTTCCGAATTCCTTAAATCTTCGTCTCATGCACAAAGGCTTCGCCACCTGCGCATTGGCGCTGATATTGAATATTGCCTTACACCAAATATAGCGGAGGTGGTGCCCCTGTTCAATGGTTATTCCATTATGCCTGTGTAAGTATTGAAGAAAAAATTAACTCTTGATTTTTATCTTGATGAGGATGTAGTAAGCCTCAGTAAAAACCTTCTTGGCAAATTCCTGCTCACCAATCTTCATGGCGAAGGCATAACAGGCGGCATGATCGTAGAAACAGAAGCCTATAATGGCGTTACAGACAAAGCCTCTCACGCGCATGGCAACCGCCGTACCAACCGTACCCAAATAATGTACAAAGAAGGAGGTGTAGCCTATATCTACATGATATATGGTTTTCATTTCCTGTTCAATGTGATTACCAATATAGCCGAGATCCCGCACGCTGTCCTTATCCGCGCTATTGAACCCACTGAAGGTATAGATACCATGCTCAGCCGCAGAGGGCATGAAGCTCTTTCATCAAAACTAACATCCGGGCCGGGCTTGCTTTCAAAAGCCCTCGGTATCACCAAAACAGAAAACGGCGAAAGCCTGCTCGAAGATAAAATATGGATTGAAGACCGGGGAGTTAAAATCACTCCAGCGAATATCATTGCTTCTCCGCGTGTAAATGTAGGCTATGCGGATGAAGATGCACTGCTTCCATGGCGTTTCCGGATCAAGGACAATCCTTATACAAGTAAAGCAAAGTGAGTGGGTAGTGGTAAGTAGATAGATTGTAAGCGTTTTATCATTACTAACACCTCAAACCTCTCACCTTACACCTTCGTTTCTCTCCTTTTTATATTTCTCCCTTGGCGCTTCTTCATTAAATTCGTCCAGATCCTCGTAGGCTTTGGCAAGTTGTGGTGGAATATCTCCGTTATAAGTTATTTTATAATAAGAAAATCCATTATAAGGTATGGTGTTTTCGCCGGGGTGCATTTTTACCTGCCCATCCACGCCCTGCTCCCTTATCACCGCAAGAAATGCTTTTTCCCTGTCTTTTACAAGCCGGTTGAACCGTGAATTCACAAAACTTTCACCGAGGAAGACATTGCATTTTTGCTGGATTGTAAACATCATGGTATCGCGTACCCGCCTGTTTATGAACCTGACAAAGGCAGGATTTTTGGATGACATTTTATCTACAATTTCCGAATCCTTTTCAGTATAAGATTTTGATTTTATATCATTTGTTAGCATATAATATTTCCTCTTAGCCTCATAAAAAAGAATGTTTTCCTTTTCCTTATCGGCATATTCTAAGGGGTAAACGGAGATATTTGCACCGGGGTTTTTCTTCAGAAAATCTATTATCCTGGCCACAAATTTTTCCTGGCGTTTTGTCAATTCAATCTGCCGCATTTGCCATTTAATTTTCTGATCTTTTTCAATAGTCTTTTCTGTATTTTTCACCTCAAACCGGTAAGGGGTGGTAGCGGGTTTTACCACCACATTTTTAAGGACCTTCATCACCACATCATGCAGGTGAAATTTAGGGTTATTCATATCGCCGGTGATGGGAATATCATAGTCGATCACATTGCCGCGGTCGCGCACAAAAGCCATGATCAGTGGCATAGGTATCCATTTTGTATCTTTTTTTCTTATCCGTTTTGCTACGCGCGGGTCTATCACCAGCAGGTGGTTGTCACTGTTTATATTTTTGTTGTTTACGCTCCATTTGCCATTCATTTCCAAAGTCCCTCTGTCCAGCGGGAAAGAAGTATAGGTGATGGTGTACGGATTGAACATTGACAAGGGGGTTTTTTCAATTTTATAATTCAAATCAAAATTACCAACATTCTTTGGGTCCAGGCTTACGCTGGCGCTCATACCGCCATAAGGCTTAAAACTGCTCTTTAAATATATATATGCCCGCCTGTGCGATTTGGCCACCGTATCAGCGGTGATGGTAAGCGGGTTTAATGCCGTCGAAAATTTTTCATTCAGTGAATAATCGTTGTATTCAATGTTGGCATCGTCAATGGCCATCCTGTTTATCTTATAGTCGCTTTTCAGAAAATCCTCGGAGACTAATTGTATATATTTAGCTATTTCCAGTATCAGGTTGAAGCGGGCAGGGTCGGCATTTACACTGCTTACATTTACTCCGTTTATGCCGAACATCCGGGTGTAGTTATCAAGCGAATCATACTGCTCATATTTAAAAAATGGCCGCGTAAGCACTACGGAATCAAACAGGTATTTTTTACCTTTAGGGTTTACCTCGTACATTATTATTTTCAGGTTCTTAAAAGAAGCATAATCATCGCCGGGCTTTTTACCGAAATGGAAATCGTTAAAGGACCATAAACCTTTAATATCCACGTCCTTTCCATCATCAAAATTACCTTTTACTTTCAAATCCGCATCTGCAAAAGCGCTGAATGTGCCATAATTGGAAAGTTCGCGGAGGTATTGCTGCAAAATGTTCAAATCAAATTTGCGGACAACAGTATTCATGCGGTAGTCAAGGTTTTTTAAATTAAGAAAGAAACTACCTTTTACACTGCCGCTCCCCATCCCCGGATTAAAAGAGAAGTTCCCGTCTGTGGTATCTGCATCCCACCTTAAACCGGAACTTTCGAGGTCCACGTTTTTAATATAATAGTATATAGAGCTAAGCGGCTGTGAATAATAGAATGTACCGTCTATAATTTTGACATTAAGGATATTGAAATGTACCGGCGGGGCAGGCTTATTGGTTTTCTTCGGGGTGAATTTCACTATCAGGTCATCAAAATTGAAGTGCATACTTTCCTGGATAACCATGCCGCGCGGTTTGGTTAAAGTAAGTTCATCAACCTGGTATGTTTTCGACAGCATTTTCATCAGCGCAAAATTTACGCTTATGCCCCCTGCTGAGAAGAAAACACTGTCGCTTTTGGCCTCATAAACTTTAAAATTACTGAAATGCACAAAGCCTGTAAAGGGGTTTACATACGCCCAACTCATTTTAATCTGCCTGCCAGTGTACTCTACACTGTATTTTTCTACCATGTATTTGGTAATGGGAGAGATAAATATAATAACCACCGCTATAAAAGCAGTAATTGAGATGGCTGTAATAATTAGGGCCTTTTTGATCCGGTTTTTTTTCATTGGTAATATGTCAGCGGGATATGTTTCTTATCCTGATAACAGATACAATGCAATTAAGTTGGGAATGCCATGGAGTTGTTGCGTAAAACCTGTAAGTTTTTTAAAACCTTATAGGTTTGGATGACAGAGTGTATGATTAAATGTCAGGCAGCGCCTCTTCCTGCTTCTTTTCTTTATAATGCCTTACAAGGCTGGTAATGCCAAGGAAAAATGCATACAGGCTTAAAATGAAAAGCAGTTCACCCAATACCATAAGGCCATAGATACCTGAGCCGTAATAAATATCATTGCTGGCAATCAATGCAAGGCCACCTATGCAAAGCGCAACAGCCAATAAGATAACAATAATCGAATTTTTGACCGGGATATTTCTCATATCGCCGTTCTTATTGGTAACGATCAATTGTATCAATTTCCCGCCACCGCGCAGGAATAAATAATAGCCAAAATATGTGATCAATTGCCCAAGTACATAAACTACTCCCAGGCCCCACCAGCTATAAGT
>Ga0206827_1036_pt1 | contig 33526 bp, 28 predicted proteins | sample Alteio_BWOrgCont_77_FD_152852 | JGI IMG/M metagenome (GOLD analysis project Ga0206827, IMG submission 152852) | Enriched cells from forest soil in Barre Woods Harvard Forest LTER site, Petersham, Massachusetts, United States -... | ecosystem: Environmental > Terrestrial > Soil > Temperate forest >...
CGATCAAGCCAGTATGCCTGCTCCACATTCAGGAGGCTGTCGAGAATCTGCGTTGGTGTTGGTGTTGAGGTGAAGACGGTTGCGTTCCCTGATATCGCCCAAGCCTGGTTATAAGTGGAGACATTGAGATGCATGTCTGGGCCGGGATCCTTGACCCCGCTGGAGATGTTGTGAATGATGAACCCGAGATCATGCGGGTTTGGGATAAGGCTGATGTCGAAGTACGCTCCGTAGGAGTCAACGCTTGTGACGCCGGTCAGGCCGTCATTGTAGTCCCGGGTGTACTCCGCGGTGTCGTTGAAGGCATAGACGGTCCAATTCGCATAATTGCCGTCGGGCCGGAAATAGTGGATGCGGGCGTATCCGGGCAGCAACGCGTTCGGATTGCCGACGCTCACCGCGCTCTTATAGAGCTTGCCAACTCCGGTGTATCCCCAATATTCGAAGCCCTCGGTCGCGGGATCGACAAACTCGTTCGGCCCGGGGTCTTTCTGGTCGCCGCCGGGCGCGGATGGGTTGTGAATGATCAGGCCGACATTCTGCGCGCCTGAGGTGACGCCCACGTCAAAGTACGCGCCGTAGGAGTCGTAGTTGGTTGGACCGACGAGACCATTGTTGTAGTCTCCCGTGTACTCCGTCGTATCGAAGAAGGCATACACCGTCCAGCCACTGTAGTTATTGTCGGTTCGATGGTAATGAATGCGAACGTATCCGGGTAGAAGCGCAGTCGGGTTGTTGAGATCGAGTGCCGAGTTGTAAAGCTTGCCGATGCCGGAATACGCCCAGTACTCGATGCCCTGCGTGGCCGGATCGACAAATTCGTTGGGGCCGGGGTCCTTCTGATCGCCGCCCGGCGCGGTTGGATAATGATTCCGACCTCTTGCGCCCCGGTCGTTATTCCTACATCAAAATACGCGCCGTAACTGTCGGTGCCAGACACCTGAACGGGGCCGCCGCCGTAGTTGCCAGTATCTTCGGTCGTGTTGTCGAAGGCATAGACTGTCCAGCCGGTGTAGACGCCGTCGGGGCGGTGGTAGTGGATGCGTATGTGACCTGCTGGTATAGGCGCCGCGAAGGCTTGAGCCGATGCGAAGATGCATAGCAGAAGAATGAGGATGCTGGAGGTACTCCCGGACAGATAGCGGGGCGTTCTGACACTGGGTTTCATCGATGGTCTCCTCAAGACGTTGTTGCGCCCGTTTAAAACCGGCGCGATGGACCGCTGTTTAAGGAGCTGATTGCAGCGCGGCCATAGTATTGAGGCTGAAGAGCTGGTGTCAAGTTACCCGATGTTTTACCTTGGAACGGCCATCGGCGCACCGAAATCCGGTGACGCAATGTGCTTCATTCGCGAATAAAAACTTCCCGCAAACAAAGGGCCAGTGGCCCGCTTATGAATCCATTGTTAAACCGTGGTTGGCTGACGTGAGGTGTCGCGCTTGATCGCTCAATTACTGCAATGCTTGCTACATCAAGATGCACTAGGGCCTGTTAACAGGCCCTAGCCACACAGCCAGCTGTCATGCAGCTGGAACGGGAGAGTCGAGCCCCCTTACTCGACTCGCAGGGACTCCATCGGGTCTAGTTTTGAGGCGCGGGTGGCAGGAAGCCATACGGCCAAGAGAGCCACGGCGCTTAATATCAGTGGCACGGTTACAAATACGACAGGATCATAGGGTTTGACTCCGAAGAGGAAGCTGGCGATGAGGTGGGTGAGGGCGAAGGCTGCGCCCACTCCGATGACTGCGCCGATGAGGGCCAGTTGCATGCCTTGCCAGACGACGAGGTTGCGGATGCGGGAGCGGTCGGCGCCGAGGGCCATGCGGATGCCCATCTCCTGTGTGCGCTGCTGCACGGAGTAGGCCATGAGGCCGTAGATGCCGATGGCGGCGAGAACGAGCGCGGATGCTCCGAAGATGGTGAGCAGGCGCATGTTGAAGTCCTCGCGCGCGGTGGAGTGGACGACCACTTCTTCCATGGAGCGGACGCGAGCAACAGGGAAGCCGCCGCTGGCCTGGCGGAGCTGTTCGGGCACGCTGGTCATGAACTGATGCGGGTCGGTATGCGTGCGGACGAGCCAGACGACGGGGCCGATGCTGGCGTTGAGCGCGGTCATGCCATCGGGCACCTGGGCCTGCGGGATGATCATGAGAGGGCGTGGGTCGCGGTTAAGGCCGCCGTCGCGGATGTCGCCGACGACGCCGATGATCTGGCGCGCGGGCTCTTCAAACTGCGGGCCGACGCCTTTGCCGATGATGATCTGCTGGCCTACGGGATTTTCTTTTGGCCAGTATTTTTTCGCCATGGATTCGTTGATGAGAACGACGCCGGGCGCTCCGGTGGTGTCGCTGTCTTTAAAGTCGCGGCCCTTGAGGATGGGGATTTTGAAGACGTCGAAGTAGCCGGGTGAGGTGTTCATCCAGCCTGCTCCGCCAGTGTAGGGTTCTTTGCCGAGCGGACGGCCTACGACGTTGAAGGGCAGGCCGAAGCCGCCTTCAAGAGGCAGGCAGCAGGTTGACGCCGAAGCTTCGACTCCAGGGATAGCGTTGACACGCTCGCGGCCATTCTGCGCCAGTAAAGCGACGCCTGCGGTCTTCTGGAAGCGGTCGCCGGTGAGGGACATTTCCATGGTGAGGACGTTGTGCGGGTTGAAGCCGGGATTGACGCTGCGCAGAGCGAGGAAGGTGCGGATGAGCAGCGCGGCTCCGATGAGTAGGACGAGCGCAAGCGAGACTTCGCTGATGACGAGCAGGGAGCGGGCCTTACTCTGGCGGAAGCCGGTGCCGGCGCGGTTGCTGCTTTCCTTGAGCGTGGAGTTCAGGTCGGGGCGCGAGGCGCCGATGGCAGGGAACAATCCGAAGAGAATGCCGGTGAGCAGGGAAACGCCGACGGTGAAAGCGAGAACACGCCAGTCGATGCCGACGGAGGCTCCGTGTTCGCCGATGCGGGGGATGTTGCCGGGGCTGAGGGCGAGCAGGCCGCGCACGCCGAGATAGCCGAGGATGAGTCCGAGAACGCCGCCAGTGAAGGCGAGGAGAACACTTTCAGTCAGTAGCTGGCGGATGATGTGGCCGCGTGTAGCTCCCATGGAGACACGGATGGCGAATTCACGCTTGCGGCCAGAGGCACGCACGAGGAGCAGGTTTGCGACGTTGGCGCAGGCGATGAGCAGGACGAGGCTGACGGCTCCGAGGAGGATGAAGAGCGAAGAGCGTACGTCACTGACGATGGTGTCACGCAGCGGCTCAACGCCGAAGCTATCATTCGGGCCCATGACGCCTACGGGGTAACGGCGGCGGAACTGGTCGGCAGTGAGCTTCAGCTGGGCGTTGGCCTGCGCGAGAGTTACACCGGGCTTGAGGCGTCCGGCGGCGAGGAAAAAGTGGCCCTGGTTAGTGCTGTTGGGGTCGATCTGGAAGGGGACCCAGATATCAGCTTCGGGATCAGTCACAAAGGACTGCCCTATGACGCCGACGATGGTGTAGGGCTCGTTGCCGAGCGAGAGCGCGGTGCCGACGATGTTCGGGTTGCCTCCGAATTTACGCTGCCACAGGCCGTAGCTGAGGACGACTACTTTGCCGCCGTTGGGCGAATCCTCTTGCGGGGTAAACGTCCGGCCCAGCATGACAGGCGCGCCGAAGAGGCGAAAGTAGGCTTCGCTGACGTGGATGCCGTGGACCTGCTCGGGATGGTCGCCAGTTAGGTTGAAGCCGGGGCCGCCAAAGTCGTAGGCAGCGACGTCCTGCAGGACGCTGGTCTGTTGCCGCCAGGTGTTGAACTTGGTGGGAGAGGCGACGACTCCTTTGTTGGTTGGCGATATATTGAGCAACTGGACGATGCGGTCGGCGTCGGGGTAGGTGAGCGGCTTGAGCAGGACGGTGTTGACGACGGTAAAGATGGCGGTGTTGGTTCCGATGCCGAGGGCCAGGGCTGCGACCGCTGCGATAGTGAAGCCCGGGTTTTTAAAGAGGCTGCGCAGGGAGTGCTTGAGGTCGTGCCACAGATTAGCCAAGGTCACCTTCCTTTTCTGCTCTGGGTGTTATTGCTTAGACGGGCTGCGTGTCGATTCGCTCTTTGTCCATTGCAAGATTTACAAAACCCAATTCAGGCTTCCTTCGCCTGCGATTGATATGAATACCACAAGAAGATCCTATGGCTGCTATAGGACGCGCACTCTACCTCGGCGTGAGCCACCTCGATAGTGTGTTTTTAGCAGCGCAAAGAAGGTTGGGAACTGTTCATCGCGGATAGAACTCCGCTTCTCCCGATTGAAGCGCTAAGTGCACATCGATTCGCGGAATAGACCGATCAACGAACCGCGTTGGGTTGACCTGCTTCGAGGTCGGCGAAGCAGTAGAACCACAAAAAAGAGGACAACATGGCAAAGCTCACGACTAAGTTCGGTGCTCCCGTCGATGACAATCAAAACATAGCAACTGCTGGAAAGCGCGGACCGGCACTTCTCCAAAACCTATGGCTGATTGAGAAGTTGGCACACTTCGATCGTGAAGTGATCCCCGAGAGACGTATGCACGCAAAAGGCGCCGGTGCATTCGGTACATTCACGGTGACTCATGACATCACGAAGTACACAAAGGCGAAGATCTTCTCTAAGATCGGCAAGCAGACGCCGATGTTTGCTCGTTTCTCGACCGTTGGCGGCGAGCGGGGAGCTGCGGACGCGGAACGCGACATTCGCGGGTTTGCCCTGAAGTTCTATACGGACGAAGGCAATTGGGACCTGGTGGGCAACAACACCCCGGTATTCTTCATTCGCGATCCCTTGAAGTTTCCAGACCTCAACCACGTGGTCAAGCGAGATCCGCGTACTGGGGTTCACAATCCCGATGCCAAGTGGGATTTCTGGACACTTCTACCCGAGAGCCTGCACCAGGTCACGATCATAATGAGTGACCGCGGCATCCCGAAGACATTGCGAAACATGCACGGCTTTGGAAGCCACACTTACAGTTTCATTAACGCTGAGAACAAGCGTTTCTGGGTGAAGTTCACCTTTAAGACACAGCAAGGCATCCAGAATCTCACCGATGCTGAAGCCGAGGCCCTCATCGGTAGAGACCGTGAGAGCCATCAGCGCGACCTCTTCGACTCCATCGAAAGCGGTGATTTTCCCCGGTGGAAGCTTTATGTGCAGATCATGGCTGAAGAAGACGCGAATACGTACCGTATTCATCCGTTCGACATCACCAAGGTCTGGCCGCATGCGGACTATCCGCTCATTGAAGTTGGAGTCATGGAGCTGAACCGGAATCCGGAGAACTTCTTTGCCGAAGTTGAGCAAGCTGCCTTTGCCCCAACGAACATCGTGCCAGGAATCAGCTTTTCACCGGACAAGCTACTGCAAGGCCGTTTGTTCTCGTATGGTGACGCGCAGCGGTACCGTCTTGGAGTGAATCATGACCTCATTCCAGTGAATGCGCCGAAGTGTCCGTTCCATAGCTATCATCGCGATGGAGCCATGAGGGTCGACGGCAACGGCGGACGCACGCTCAGCTATGAGCCAAACAGCTACGGCGAGTGGCAGGAGCAGCCGGACTACTCCGAGCCACCGCTCGCCATTGATGGGAAAGCTGCAAAGTTCAACTTTCGGGACGACGATTCCGATTACTTCTCGCAGCCCCGGGTTCTCTTCCAATTGATGAAGCCTGACGAACAGCAGCGTCTTTTCGAGAACACGGCTCGCGCTATCGCACCCGCGTCAAAGGCTGTTCAGGAGCGCCACATCGCTAACTGCAGCAAGGCGGACCCGGCGTATGGAGCTGGTGTTGCCAAAGCGCTTGAGGAGCTATCCAACCGGCAGCCATAGCGACAGCTTCGTCGAGCAGATGTGATCGACGAAACCAGGTGGCTTGTAGTCCTTATTGCGATTGCTGTATCAGCAAGTCACCTGGGATTCTGATGACTCCCGTCGTGAGGAAGGCTCCCTTCTACCTGGCCTCAAGTGTGGAAGCAGCGACATCGAGGAATCGAGGAACGCACGCTGCCAGACCTGGGGCGTGTTTGGGATAGACGGACACAAATAGGAAGGATGTGGGTGTGTCTCTGAATAACGACATAGGCAACTTCAGTGTCGCCGCGCCTTCCGCCGGCTTTATGAGTTATGACGAGGATGCGCCACTGGTTGATCGCGCGAAAAATGGCGACAGGGCTGCATTCGACCGCCTCGTCGGACGGCATCGGGACCGGCTGTTCAAGGCCATCCTGGGGATTACTGCCCATCGAGAAGACGCCGAGGATGCGATGCAGGATGCTTTGCTCCGTGCGTATACCCGCCTGGAGCAATTTCAAGGAAATGCCCGCTTCAGTACGTGGCTTGTAAGCATCGGGGTCAATGAAGCGCTATCGCGTCTGCGTGCGCGGCGGAAGAAGCTCATGTCCCTCGATAGTTCCTTGGAACTTGAGGACGGAGTTGTTTTTGCAGAGCCGCAGGAAACGCGACCAGATCCGGAACAAATGTGCGCGAATAGTGAGCTTGCGGATCACCTGGGGCGCGAAATTGACACTCTCCCTTCCAGCTTCCGGCAGGTGTTCCATATGCGTTATGTCCAGGAGCTTTCGACCGAGGAAGCAGCCAGGAGCTTGGGCATTAGCGTCACCGCGGTAAAGAGCAGATTGCTCAGGTCTCGCCGGTACTTGCAAAGGCATCTCGCAGAGACTTGGAGGCATATGTCCAGCGGCGTGCGTGAATATTAAAAGGCATAGTGCAGCCAGTCAGGATGCGCGATTGCGCCGATCGCCGCATAGCCTGGTGCTGAAGGTTCACAGAAAAACCGATAGCTATCTGGCAACCGCCAGCTGGTACGGACAATGTCACCGATCTGCTGTAACCTTCAACAGTTATTGAATAGCTCGCCACAGTGCCAACGGAGAACCGCGAGAGCCCCTGCGGATCACGAATAAACCACATCGCAGCCCACAGCATCCAATTCCTCTGGAAAAACAGTTACCGAGCCTTCTGCGGCAATAGCGGCTCGAATCGGCATCATTTCTTCCGCTGGTGGCAAGTTAAAGGCGGAACGCATGGCGTCCAGGACCGCCATGTCTGCCTCTTCCGCGGCGGTCTTGAGAGTTCGCATTGGCAGATGCAGAAACTTGTTCATGAGACTGCGGGTCAGCGCCTCGACAGCCGCCCGCTGCTCAACAGTGAGCGATTCTAGCCGGGATTGAGCACGGCGTAGCTCCGTCTGCCGCATTTCCTCGGCTGAGCGCTGTAGCCCCGAGATCATCGGCGTTACATTAAGAGCCAGTTCATGACGCTGGAAGCGAATTGATTCTTTTGCGATGATCAACTCAGCCCGCTCTGCCTCGACTGTCCGATCTGCGAGATGGGAAGAAGCTATAGTCTGCAGCGCATCAATATCGTAGAGGAAGATGCCATCTACATCCCTCGTTTCGGGAGCAACATCGCGCGGAACGGCGATATCAATAAAGATTATCGGTCGGTTGCGGCGCTTATGTAAGAGCTTCCGAACATGCTCAGGACGGAAGATGTACCCCCGGGAGCCGGTGGACGTGATGATGATATCGGCCTGATCTGCTGTCGCATGGAGATCTTCGAAGCGAACCGCGCAGCCATTGAAGCTGTTCGCCAGCTGGATGGCACGTTCATGCGTGCGGTTCGCCACAAAGATTGATTTCGTGCCTCGCTTAATGAGTTGCTGCGCGGCCAGCTCGCTCATTTTGCCCGCTCCGACCAGCATCACACGCTTGTCTTCCAGCGAACCGAAGATACTATTTGCCAGATCGACAGCCACTGAGGCAATCGAAACCGACGAGCTGCCGATTTGAGTCTCGCTGCGCACTTTCTTGGCAACAAAAAGGCTTTTTTGTAACAGTTTCTCCAGATGCGCCCGCACTGCGCCGATCGAGCGCGCGGCAGCATACGCCTCCTTGAGCTGACCTAAGATCTGAGGCTCTCCGACAACCATCGAGTCGAGACTCGATCCTACCCGGAAGAGATGCTGTACCGCATCAATGCCACGATGTTCATAGACGTGGGAACGTAACGATAGGGCATCGACTCCGAAGTAGTCGCCGAGGAAACCCAGCAAATCCGGTCTGCCCGACTGATGGGAGATCAGCAGCTCGACCCGATTGCAGGTGGAGAGGATCATCGCTTCATCCACACCGGGAACCCGGAGCAACGAACCGGTGGCATCAGCCAGATGGCCGGGCTCGATGGCCATCTGCTCACGCAGTTCCACGGGAGCAGTTCTATGGTTGATACCAGTAAGAAGTATGTTCATTGCATCGTGTCCCTATGCACGGAATCCAGCCGCGTTTTCGCGCATGCCAAAGGCAGGGCTACGAAGACGGCTAAATTCTTCCGCCGCCCTGGCGAGTCGAACACTATCCGGCGATCGCATAGCACGGAGTTTTGCCAGGTTGCACCAGATCTTCCAACGCGTCAATCAAAAGCGGCGAGTCATTCAGGCTCTCAGCTCGAATGAGCGAAAGACCAAGGTTCCGCGCTGCTTCCTGAAAGACAACGTCGATGTCGTAGAGGATTTCGACGTGATCACACAGGAAGCCGATGGGCTGGATCACGACGGTGTCGTATCCATAGTGTTTCAAGCCGGCGAGCGTATCTTCAACAGTCGGTCCAAGCCACGGTCCACCGCTCATTCCCTGGCTCTGGAAGCTGAAGTGCCAATCGCGGTCACTCAGGATGTCCTTAACCTCAGCGGCCACCAGCTTTGTCGTTAGTCTGCAATCGTCAGCATACGTGTCGGGTCCCGTTGCCAGGATCATGCCGTGGTACTCAACAGGTTTGGGCGAGGGTAGAACGGTGCGGCTGGGGACCGAATGGGCCGTAAACAAAACAGCCACTCGACCCTCGCCCGATACCGTCTGAGCCAGGCTCAGTGCCACCCTCAGCCGCTGTGCGAACGCCTTCGCCAGGATGGGATGGTCTGCCCATCCTGCAATGAATTCCACCTCTATGGATTCGCTGGCAGCGTTCTCGATGGCTCGCTTGTAGAGACCGACGCTGGTACGCGAGTTCTGTGGAGCTAGGCAGATCGCCTTGGCCCTCTTGATCCCATCATGCTTCATCTGCCCGACAACATCGCTAATGAAAGGTTTCCAGTTCCGCATCCCAACATAGATCTTCCTGCCCAGGCGTTCTTCGAGCAACGCTACCTGCCGTAACGTCCAGCGGGTCAGATGCGGCCCGAGAGCTGATGGCTCATCCGTTAGACCGATATGAGCATACCGTTCCTGCAATTCATGAACTACCTCTACAGGTACGCCCCGTCCCCCAGTCACGAGCTTCAGATAAGCATCCATTTCCCCGAGCACATCCGGTGTTCCATGCGCGAGCAGGATTACAGCGTCGGAAGAAGAGTCTTGAGATTTCATAGTTCACCTCGTTTGAAATGCGTGTTCAGGAGCGTTCATCATCTTCAACGTATCTATTTCGCCTGGCGTGAGGTAGGCAGTGAAACCTATACCAGCGATAGACCCGGCCATGGGCAATAAGTGATCGGCAATCCAAAGGCGGGGACCGCAAGTCGACCATACATGTGCAGGAAGTTTCGAGAATGCAGGCAAGCAGTAAGCTGCTCTTACCAGAGCGAAACTCGACCAAGCCAGGCCGCGAACATCACACGAGCAGTATTGCGGCGAGACGACTACGTTGTTGGTCAAATATTCGGATGATTCGTTTCCGCGGCTACTGTCCGTAACCATTTGGCGAAAGCTGTAAGAGGCTTGAAGTTCGCTGCACCCCTCAATCTCGCAAACCCAATGCGGCGAAACTGAGGTTTCGTCAGAGGAACGATGGAACAGTCTTTTGCATGAGCGGCTGCCATCATCGGTGCGATGCTGACACCGGCGCCGGCCGCGACCAGCGGAAAAATAGACCCAAAATGATCCGACTCGAAGGCAGGCGACATCTCTGCATGACCACGTTTACAGGCGGTCAGCATGTCTTCGCGAAAACAATGTCCTTCTTTGAGCAGGAACAAGCGTTCTCCAGAGAGATCGTGACTTGAGACGAGCGGTCCTGAGACCAACTTGTGGTTTTTTGGTGTAACGAGGACAAGTGGATCCCGAAGAAGCTCGCTGCAAACGAGGTCCGCACCCTTCAGCGGCAAACTCACGATAATGAGATCCAGCTCACAAGTCTGAAGACCTTCAACCAAACGGTTGGTCAGATCTTCCACCAGGATTACGTCTACTTCCGGATACTGTTTGGAAAATTCCGACAAGTTTGGCGCAATCAGGTAAGGCAGCACGGTCGGGATCACCCCAACCCGTAGCGGCCCCCTGATTTCGGTCTCCAGTTGGCGTACCTGGGTGGAGGCACGTTTGGCCTGGTTTAGTATGTCTCGTGCGTAGGGATAGAGGACCGTGCCCGCGTGTGTGAGACGCACAGATCGACCGAGGCGGACGAAGAGGTCAGATCCAGCCGTTTTTTCCAAACGCCGAATCTGTTGTGACAGCGAAGGCTGCGCGATACCTTCCTGCTCCGCGGCCTTGGTAAAGCTTCCTGCCTTCACAACCGAACAAAAATATCGAAGCTGATGTAGTTCCATCTCTACTCCATGGTAGCGGGCTTCGTCGTGCGAGAATCCTCTCGATGGTCTCAGGAGTCCGACAATACATCCTCGGATATTTCCTTAGCCTTTACCATCCGATAGCTTTCATAGGCGAAAAGGTCGACAGCTGGCAAGCCAGCTGTCGCTCTCCCAGTCAACGGCGAAAGGCCTGCAAGAACTACGTGACCACGCTAGATGGGCTCCTCCATCGCCCATTTTTCTGTTGTACAACTTCCGTACAAAGGACTCCCGAGATGCCCGAAAACACCCCGGAACGCCCCTAAACGATCTTCGTTACACAACAACTTACGCAAGGCCGGATCGATTCGTGACCGGCAGATCACCGCTTCAAGCCCGGTCGTCGGCTCCACGACTTACCGCCCACACACTCGCCCTTGGGGCCGAAATCCACACCCGGAATCGAATTAAGTACCATTTATCCACGGATTTTCACACACAACCCCTTGTACCGGCACGCATCGATGCGCATAATCGCCTCAAGAGGCGGGTCTCAATGACTCCAAGGAGAAACGGTTCGCCCTGTGAACCCGTATAACCGTCAGGACGTGCTGCGGATCCTGCGCATCCATCCCAAGCAGTTGCGCGGATGGGAGCGCAGCGGCCTCGTTGCTCCCTCCGAATCTTACTCGTTTCAGGATTTAGTCCAGCTAAGCAAGCTCCGCGACTTGCGCGCCACGCGCCTTACCGCGGCAAAGATCAGTGCATCCGTAACCGCGATGCGCTCCGTCTCCGGCATGTCCAATCCCCTGGTCGAAGCAGGAACGGCAAGACGCGGATCAAGGCTGCTCTTCCGCCACTCCGGCGCGACCATGGAGCCCATCGCCCGCCAGTTCGTCTTCGACTTCGACGCAGGCAGCCCCCGAAACCCGGCAACCTTCGGCACAACCGTCCTCCACGCGGTCCAGCGTGAGGCCCGGGCCAACCGCCTTTTCCTCGATGCCGTCCGCTGCGAAGAGGCACACAAGATCGCCGAAGCGACCACCCTTTACGGTGAAATCCTGCTGCTCGACCCGATGCATGCGCCCGCCTGCATCAACCTCGGCACCATCCACTACAACCAGCGCCATTTTCTTGAAGCCGAGCGCCTGTACCGTCAAGCCACCGCTGTCGATCCCGAATACGCACTCGCCTTCTTTGACCTCGGCAATGTACTCGACGAGCTGCAGCATCTCCCCGAGGCCATTGAGTCCTATCGTTCCGCGATCCGCCTCGTTCCCACCTACGCCGACGCGCACTACAACCTGGCCCTCGCCTACGAGCGCACCAGCCAGCGCCGCAAGGCACTGCGCCACTGGACCGCCTATCTCAAGCTCGACAATACCGGCCCCTGGGCGAACCACGCGCGCGGCCAGCAGCGCAAAATCCTCGACCGCGAAAAGCTGACCATCGTGCACCGATCGTCGAAGCCGCACGCGCGCAATGTCCGCCGCACAGCCCCGGCTCTCAAACTGGTTTAGCTCTTATAAGGTGTCATCCTGACGCTGAACGGTGAAACAATCTGTTTTTCAGCGCAACGAGACCAGAACGAATGCCCTACCGCCCCGGCCCGCTCGCAGGCCATTCATAAATCACCACGCCAAGGTTGTTCAGAATCCCCATCGCCGCTTCCACATTCCGCCGCACCTGCAAACGATTCGCGCGCGTCTCCGCCGGATCCTCCTCGACGGCAATCACCCGCCCATACGGCCAGTCCTGTGGCGGAAGCGCGCCCAGAGCGTCCGGCAGGTCAGCTAACCTAAGTTCCAGTTCCTGCCGCCTGGCCTTCGCCGGCTTCAGCATCGCGCTCGGCAGCGCAGGACTACTGGTCTGATCAGGGGAAATCACACGCAGCGTCACATTCTCTGAACTCACAATCAGGAAGGGGTTGTTCCAGCTCTCCGCCGTATGTATGGCCATGTAGCGGCTCTTGGCCGGCGGCGGAATCTGCTCCAACTCCGCCCGCGCTGCGTCGATCTTCTTCGCTGCAGCCTGCGCCTCTTCTTTCGCTTGTTCCCGGGCCTGCGCCGCCGCATCCGGAGCAGCAGTCGACGGTGTTTCCGAGCGCCTGCACCCAACATAGCCCGCAACCAGGATCAGGGCAGCACCAACAACGAAGGCGGTAAAACGATTCTTCAGCTTCATGCAATCTAGAGCACTACTGCGCAGCATATCAAGCGCCCGCCTCGCGCCCGAGAGAAAGATTTCCCGTTTCGCCCAACGGGAAACCGATTGCTTACTATCCTCCTGATTACGAACAAAACCCTGCCGCCCGGACCGCTTCCGCCCGTAAGATTTGAAAACATTTACTTGACAACCGAAATCCGGCGAGCGCCTAATGTCGGGACAAGATTGGTAAAACCATTTACTGCGAGCTTTGAGCCCTTCTCGAAGCAGGTAATAAAGGTTTTACTTTTCGGAAAATGTTGGCCTCCTACGCGCAGTGGACCACATACCACTGCGCTTCTTTTTTCAGCGCCCTTTCCACTCCGCCTGTCGCTTCTCCAGAAACGCCTTCGTCCCCTCCGACTTGTCCTCCGTCGCGCAGCACAACCCAAAGAGCGAAGCCTCCAGATCCAGCGCCTGCCGCAGCGGCAGATCATACCCAGCATGCACAGCTTCCAGGGATTTCTGTACCGCCAGCGGCGCCTGCGCCGCAATCGTCCGCGCAATCTGCTCGCCACGCGCCAGCAGCTGATCGGGGGCGGCCACCTCCTCCACCAGCCCGATGCGCAGCGCCTCCGCCGCAGGAATCATCTCGCCCGTAAGGATCATCTTGAGCGCCGCGCCCTTGCCCACCAGCCGCGGCAACCGCTGCGATCCGCCATACCCGGGAATCAGCCCCAGCTTTACCTCTGGCTGCCCGAACCTGGCCGTTTCGCTGGCAATGCGAAACGTACACGCCAGCGCCAGCTCGCAACCGCCGCCCAGCGCAAATCCGTTGACGCAGGCAATCACCGGCTTGCCGCAGCTCTCAACGCGGTCAAACAGACCCTGCCCGCGCAGCGCCAGCGCCTGCCCATCGATAGCCGAAACCTTAGCCAGCTCCTGAATATCAGCCCCGGCAGCAAAGGCCTTCTCGCCCGCGCCGGTCAGCAGAATCGCGCGCACGGCCGCATTCGCAACCAGCTCCTCCAGCGCCGCGCTCAACTCCCGCAGAGTAGCCGCATTCAGCGCATTCAGTACCTTAGGACGGTTCAGCGTAACAACAGCGATCGGCTCGCGAATTTCAACCAGGATATTTTCGTATGTCGTTTGGTTTTGCATGGGGTGAACCGCTGAGTCTAGCATGACCAGCCGCTCGCCCGCCTAAAGCGTATCGACGTACGCCTAAAGCGTATCCATCACCAGCTGCCGCATCAGCTGGCCGTTCGTCGTATCGAACCCTTCCAGCGCCGCCGCCACGCCGCGCCGGTCTTTCTCCGAGTGGTTCTGGCTCACCTTCCACTTGCCTTCCAGCCGCTCAATCGGAATCTCCAGCCCGACAATCCCTTTCACCAGCGACGCCACATAGCTCGCCGGAGCGTCGCTCACCTTCCACGGCTCCGGCGAAGTCGCTTCGTGAATGCTGGTCAGCCGCTCCACATGCGCCCGCAGCCAGTCGGCATCTTCAATCACTTTCAGATAGCCATAGGCATGCACCACCGCATAGTTCCACGTCGGAACGACCTTGCCTGTCGCCTGCTTCTCCGCATACCACGAGGGAGAGATGTAGTGATGCGGCCCGGAGAAGATGGCAAGCGACTCCAAATCGGGCGAGAACTCCCGCCACTGCACGTTGGCCCGCGAGATGTGTCCCCGCAGCACGCCGAGCGACCCTTCCTGTTCATCAAGAATCAGGGGCAGATGCGAAGCAAACAGACCAGAAATTCCAAAGGTCACGAGCGAGGCAAACGGCTGCGCCCGCATGAGCTGGTGAAGCACAGGAACACGCGTCTCTTCAAAATGCCTGGGAATATACATAGGTATCCTTGTACGCGAGAAGCGAGGTTGATAAGACAGAAAATGAAACAACAAAGAGCACTTCAGTAATAGCCAAAATGTCCCCGTTACAACTCTTCAATAAGCAGGGACGTTACTAAGATAGACGCCAGATTACGACAAAATGTTTGCTCTCGCGCAGGAATGCGATTTCAATAGCGGCAATAAATGATTTTTTCGATGCAGACCTGCGGGTGCCCCATCCTGTCTCCTCGGGCTTTTTCGAGGAGACAGAGCCTGCCCTGAGCCTGTCGAAGGGGTGGGTCGAGCAAGACCGCGCAAAAGCGCGAACAGATTTAAAGGGTAGAAGCACCGGCCTTTAGGCCGGTGAAAACTCTGAGCAGCCCCTGAGGGGCTTTAGCCCCGGGGCTTCAACCCATCTTTGAAGGGGCACGGCTTCAGCCGTGCCATAGAAATTCGCCAAAGATTGCGGCTTTAGCCGCCGAGGGATCGCAGTTACACTTACCAGCATGAGCCACATCAAGCGGATCAACACTAAAGGACAGGTCACCATCCCCCAGAAAATCCGCAACCAACTTGGGCTCCTGCCTCACACCGAAGTCGAGTTCGAGATAGCAGGCGACCACGTCCGCATCCGCAAAGCCCGGCTCGCAACCGGAGCGAGCGCCAGAGGCCGCAGAGCGCTCGAAATGCTTCGCGGCACCGCGGATACCTGCATGAGCACCGACGAAACCATAGTACTGACGCGCGGCGAAGGTCACCGTACAAAAGAATACAAGCTGTCTTAGTGCGGCTACGTCGGGGACAGAATCCTAAGCGCAGCGCTCATTGTCTGGGGAGAAAGCGACGAAGATATAGGGGGACGTCGGCCCGGGTTCTATGTATCGCGATTTAGCCGATGGGAGCACAGTCTCCATCGATATTTTGAAAAGCAAGTATCTGAGGGAGTGGTACAATTAAGGTCACTGAGAGGTCACTATGCTTCTTTATTATGATGATACTAACGATGATGCTCAGGGCTAAGCCTTACGGTATTTGGCAAGAACAGAGTGTGTAACCCTTGGGCCAGCCGGAGTATTGATCACTGAATAACGAAAGCCCGGCCAACCTAAGGTCGGATGGATGATTTCAGTAATCAGAGCGTTTGGATAAGAACGGCCAGCAATCTCGCCCTTCAGTTTGTATCCCGTCCCCCCTTGAAAAAAGAGATCTAAAGTCACATCGCCTACTGCTTCAAGCGAATCGTAATTGAAGTTGAAGCTCTCTTCTCCAAATTCCCTAAGGGCCTTGCACATTCCCTTCCAAGTATATCCCCCAAAACCCCACGCATATACTGAATGCTCTTCGTAGCCCCGGGCATGGGATCGGTGCCGTTAATCTCGTACTCCAGATCCACGTGGCCCGGGTACTTGATCGCAATCAGCGTCTCGAAGATCTGGCGGACAGGCATCTTGCCATCGCCGACGGGCACCTGGCTGGCTTTGTCGTTGAAGTCAGTCAGGTCCTTCATGTGCACGTCGAAAAGACGAGGCCCCACTTCCTTGATCGCCTGGACGACATCCGTTCCCGCGCGCACCGTGTGGCCCACGTCGATGCAGCAGCCCATGCGCGGGTCTAAATTCTGAACGGCTTTGAGCACCTCGAGCGGCGAGTGCCAGAACTTGTTCTCGGGTCCGTGGTTGTGGATGGCGAAGCGAATGTCGTACTCCTTCACGAACTTCTCGATGCGCGGCAGCATCTCCGGCGACGGATCGCCGGCCACAATCACCTTCACCCCGGCGCGCTTCGCATACTCGAAGCGCGAGCGCACATCATCGTCCTCGTCCTTGAGAAAACTAACCGTCCCCACGGCCGTCAGCTTGATGCCCGCCGCCTTGTAAGCGGCCACTGCCTCATCGGTCGCCGAGGGCGGCGTCATTGGCAGATGGTCCTTCACGTCCTTCGCGTTGAGATCGGTGAGCGTCAGCTCCTTCATGAACTGGATGACGTGCGCGCGGTCGAACTCGCGAAACGTATAGCTGCACATCCCCAGCCGAATCGGCGAAGGCTTCGCGGTTTTGGCAAAGAGGGAACGGCCCCCTGCAGCAGCAGAGGCAGCAACAACAGCACTCGAACGAAGAAATTCCCGGCGGCTCAGTGACATAACCGCCATCATAATTTTCAGAAGGACCGTATGTCTAAGGAGCAAGGGAAGATGGACCGCCCGGCGGTACGACTCCCGCACCACCGTCCCTGGGCCCCACCTTTCTCCGACGTCGCACAAAGAAAGTTTTTCGCTATCATTTCGGGGGATCGAAAATTACCTCTTTGTGGGATTGTGGGGTCCCGGATCGACCCGATACGCTTAGTCACCTGCAGATGCAAAATCTGCGTGGTAAAGAGGTTGCAGCATGAATGCCGCAGTAGATCCCCCAATTTTGATTGCCAGTTTCACCAATGATCGACTTGGCCTCTCCGCCAACGTGCGCGAAATCTCTGATTCTGATGAGCACGAGCTTCTGGTGGTGGATGCCTTCTCAGGAGAGGTCGTGATCATGAGGTATTTCTCCAACAAAGATCAGGCTGTAGAGGCTGCCAAAGCCATCGCCGGAATAATACCTTCTTAGCCGGGGTCTCCCATGCAGATTGTCATAGTTAGTTTGCTTACGTTGGGCGCGGCCCTGGTTGTCCTGTTCTGCCCACGAGCGCCCAAGTGTTTTGACCAGAGCAGGCAAGATGGATCCGCGTACAACGCTGACGCCGATCTGCCTCACTCCCGCCACCCGACGATTCCGGACAGTCACAGCATCAAGAGACGTAACAGGCTGAAGTCAGGTGTTGCTCCAGGCGACATCGACTGGCAAATCCGGCGCCGGGATCCCTCTTGAGTCTATGAGTACCGGCATCGAGCCCGACCGTATGTGCGTTTGCGGGGAACCCCTCTCTGACCATGCCGATCACGGCGTCCACTGGTGCCAGCAATGGTGGATCTGCGGCTGCCTTGGCTTCACTCCCGCCGATTCCCGACACGGTGGACACGGGTCGCTGCTGGCCGCTCAAGCAGAAGAGCTTACCGGAAGAGATGAGGGGCAGTCATCCGTTCAGCCGGGCCTTAGCCACCGCATCCAGAACCCCATTGAGAAAGTTGATTGACTCCGGAGCCGAGTAGCGGCGAGCAATCTCCAGCGCCTCGTTGATCACAATCGGCGCCGGAGTCCCCGGAAACCCCAGCATCTCGGCAATCGCCATCCGCAGAACGTTGCGATCGACGCTGGCCATGCGCTCCAGCTTCCAGTGCGCCGAGTGCTTCACGATCAGCTCCGTAACTTCAGACTCGCGGGCTACGGCAACGCGAAAGATGTCCTCGGCAAAGCCGCGAACATCGGCATCGTCCTCATCCCGAGCCTGCCAGAACGTATTCCGCACCTGATCCGGCGTGTTCTTGCCCATATCGAGCTGAAAGAGCATCTGCATGGCAAGTTCGCGGGACTTGCGCCGCTTTCCTGCAGCCGGACGTTGACCGCTCACGCCCTGGCTCCAACCTTGCGGTGAAGCGAGACCATCTCGATGGCCGCCGAAGCAGCCTCAAATCCCTTGTTCCCGGCCTTCAGCCCGGCGCGATCGAGCGCCTGCTCCAGCGTCTCGCAGGTCAACACGCCGAAGGCATGCGGAATGCCCGTCTCCTGCTGCGACTGCCCGATTCCGCGCGAAACCTCGTTGTAAATGGCCTCATAATGCGCCGTCTCGCCGCGTAAAAGCACTCCTAATGTCACAATTGCGTCGACTTTTCCTGTCTCCGCCACTTTCCGCGCTGCCGAAGGAATCTCCCACGCTCCGGGAACGCGAAGGACCTGAACGTCCTCTTTCTTCGCCCCGCTGCGATAGAGACAATCGAGGGCCCCCTGCAGCAGCCGATCCGTAATCACCGCATTCCACCGCGCCAGGACGATAGCAAACCGCATCCCCTCAGCCGAAAGATCCCCTTCAAGCGCAACAGGCTTGCCCTTCAGCGGCTCCAGCCACTCCCAGAAGGTGAAAGCAATGCCAGGAACCGGCTGAACCGTGAACATCCGAGACTTCCAGTCAGTATCTGCAGTGGCAGTAATGCGCCGCTGCGCCTCAGCCTCACCCAGATCCTTGGTGAGCCACTTCTCCGCAACCTCACGGACCGAATCGAGGCGCGTGACCTCGACAAAGACGTCGGCATTCGAAGGCGGCACTCCGTCGATAAACTCCAGGTTACCCAGCGGCGCGAGAAAGGCCCGGCCACGGCTCTGCTGCTCATCCCAGTCCTTTCCCCGCTCAAACCCGAGGGCGGAGAAGAAGCTCTCCAGCTTGTCGAAGACAGCCGGTGTACTGGTCTGACGGACTGCGGTAATGCCTTTGATCATAGTTTGACTTTACCAGCGCAAGCGCCCGCGCGGAAACCCGCACCGCGACAGTCACTGCCGTGCTGCAACAACTTTGGTTAGTATGACTAAGGGAGACCCGATGTTGGCAATGTACCGAAGCTGTTGGAAGCCTTCCCTGATATTCGCGGCGCTGCTTATGGCGTCACTCGCTACGCAACCGGCAAAAGCGCAGAGCTATCTGAAGAACAGCGAGATCGCGCTGACCGCCTTCGGCCAGTTCACGGGGTCGTCGAATGGCGATGGCATCCAGGTCAATCCGCTGGACTCGGTCGGTGGCCAGGCGACCTTCCGCCATGTCTACAGTCCGTTGCTCGGGTACGAAGCCGGGTACGGTTACACCCGCTTCACCGATCGATATTCCAGCTACCCGTTCGGTATTCAGCACAACACGCACGAGTTTGAAGGCTCATATCTGTTGACCGCACCAGCATTCCTGGTGGTAAAGCCGTTTGCGCTCGCCGGCGTGAGCGCCCTTCTATATGCACCGTCGCTCAACGGTGGACAAGACGTCAGCGCGCAGGCGCGAGTTGCGTTCACTTTCGGCGGGGGAGCCGATATCCCGCTACTGACATCGCACTTCGGCTTGCGCCTGCAATATCGCGCCCTGCTGCATCAGACTCCCAACTACGACGACGTGAGGTTTACGACGGGCACCTGGCGGATTTCAAGTGAGCCTGCGGTTGGGGCGTACTGGCACTTCTAATCCGCTTCAACAACTGCTGCGGCACGCACTCCGGTAGCGTGCCGCAGTGCGGCGAGTCCAAGCAGTCCCAGTCCTAAAGCGCAGACGCCGCCCCACCCCCAGTGCGCCCAAGCCATGGTGGAAAACAGCGAGCCAAGCGACCCGCCAAGAAAATACACAGTCATGTAGATGGTGTTGATGCGGCCATGCGCACCGGGTTCGAGCCCGAAGATGCGCGTCTGGTTCGCGATCTGGTTGGCCTGCGCGCCCAGATCAAGCACGATGACTCCGAGCACCAATCCCAAAAGGTGATAGCCGAGCAGCCAGAGGATGCAAAAGCCCAGCGATAACAGAGAGAGGCCGAGCGTCACGACGGCGCGTGAGCCGCGGCGATCGGCAACGCGGCCTGCAACGGGAGCGATGAGGGCGCCGGTGGCGCCGAGAATTCCGAAGGTGCCAGCTGTGCCCGCTCCCAGGTGATAATGCTTTGAACCAAGCAGGAAGACAAGGGTCGTCCAGAATGCGCTGAAGGCAGCGAAGACGAGGCCACCAATCACCGCCGATTCGCGCAGCAGAGGATGGGTTCGGATCAGTGTCCATAGCGAACGAAGAGCCTGCGTGTAGGGAAGCGGCTTATGCGGAGGCAGTTTGGGGAGTCGGCGCAGCAACAGTGGCACAAAAGCGGCATTGCTTGCCGCGGCGAAGACGAAGACAGCTCGCCAGCCAAAGAAAGATGCGATCCACCCGGAAACAGAGCGCGCCAGCAAGACACCGAGCAGCAGGCCAGTCATGACAGTACCCACGGCGCGTCCGCGCTCTTCGTCATCCGCCAGTTCCGGCGCGATGGGGACAACGACATGCGTGACGGCCGCTGTGAGGCCGATGGCAATGCTTGCCGCGATGAGGATCGCGAGATTCGGAGCAAGCGCGGCGACCAGCGCGGAAATAGCGACCCCTGCGAAGAGCCGCATCATCAGGCTGCGGCGCTCAATCACGTCGCCGAGCGGGACAAAGGCGAGAATGCCTATGGCGTAGCCGATTTGCGTCGCCACGGCCACGGTGCCCATTTGGCTGTGGTCGGCGTGCAGGCTGTGTGCCATGTCCAGCAGCAGCGGCTGGTTATAGTAAATATTCGAGACGCCAACACCGCATGCCAGGCCAAGAAAGGGCAGCAGACTGCGATGCCGGGGATGTAAGTCAACCGGAAGTTCAAGGGGGATGGTTTCGATATCTGCCAATCACCAGTTTAGATGAATGCTGGGCGTGAAAGACTCTTGCGCGCGCCTGTCTACTTGCCGCTCAGCACCAGCTTGCCGATCGTCCCAAGCTGCATGTTTGATGTGCCTTCATAAATCTTTCCGATCTTGGCGTCGCGATAGAACTTTTCAACTGGATAATCCTTGACGAACCCGTAGCCGCCGTAAATTTCGACCGCATGGCTGGCGACCCGCTCTGCCACCTGCGAGGCGAAATATTTTGCCATCGCTGCTTCCTTGATGTAGCTGAGCCGAGCGTCCTTCAGGCGCGCGGCGTTGTAAACAAGCAGGCGCGTGGCTTCGATCTCCGTGGCCATTTCGGCCAGCGAAAATTGCACCGCCTGAAATTCCGCGATTGGCTTGCCGAACTGCTTGCGCTCCTGCGCGTATTTCGCGGCGCAGTTCCATGCACCTTGCGCTAGCCCCAGCATCTGCGCGCCGATACCGATGCGGCCTTCGTTGAGCGTCTCGATGGCAATCTTGTAGCCCTTGCCCGGTTCGCCCAGGACGTTTGCGACTGACACCTTGCAGTCTTCAAGAATCAGCTCGCAGGTGGATGAGGCGCGGATGCCCAGCTTGTCTTCTTTTTTGCCGACAGAGAATCCGGGGAAATCCTTTTCGACGATGAAAGCGGTGATGCCCTTGTATCCGGCCGCCGGGTCGAGCGTGGCAAAGATGATGAAGATGCCGGCTTCCATCGCATTCGTGATGAAGAGCTTCTGCCCGTTCAGGATGTAGTGATCGCCGCGCAGCTCGGCGCGCGCCTGCAGGGCAAAGGCATCGGAACCGGAAGCGGCCTCCGAAAGGGCATAGGCGGCTACGGTGTCCGTCCCCAGGCGGGAAAGATAGGTCTTCTTCTGCACTTCGGTGCCCCAGCGCAAGAATGCATTGACGCAGAGCGTATTCTGCACGTCTACCAGCACTCCGACAGAGGCGTCGACAGCGGAGATCTCCTCGACAGCGAGAATGGCTTCGAAAAAAGTCCCGCCGCTGCCGCCATATTCCATGGGAATCTCGATCCCCATCAAGCCGAGGTTGAAGAGCTGGGGCAACAGGTCGGGGGTGAAATGCTGTTCCTCATCCATCTGGCGGACCAGCGGGCCAATGCTCTGGTGGGCAAACTCGCGCACGGTGGAGCGGAAGAGCTGCTCGTCTTCATTCAGTTGCGTAAGCGGCAGCGCGGCGGATGCAGTCAGTGTGTCGGACATCGGAGACCTCGGAAGCTGGAAAACCATTGAGTGTAGCAGAGGGCGCGGGCAATAAGCGAAGCTGTTGCTGTCATGATTCCGCGAAATCATCTAAGATCAATGGCACGCGACATGACATCCTCACTGCACGCAGTTGCCACTGGGATATTCTGTGCCTGCTTCCTGCTTGTCACGCTGGCGGGCTTCTGGGCTGCCCGCTGGAGGCGCGGCGACCTGAACAGCCTCGAAGAATGGGGCCTGGCCGGACGCCGCTTCGGAACGCTCGTGACCTGGTTCCTGATCGGCGGAGACTTCTACACGGCCTACACCGTCATCGCCGTTCCCGCGGCACTTTACGGAACGGGAGCGCCGGGATTCTTCGCCATTCCTTACTGCATTCTGTTGTATCCGTATATGATGCTGGTGCTTCCGCGGCTCTGGCAGGTTTGTCACCGTCACGGTTACGTAACCCTGGCAGATTTCGTGCGCGGGCGCTTTGGCAGCCGCTCGCTATCGATTGCCATTGCGCTTACGGGAATTCTGGCGACCATGCCATACATTGCCCTGCAGCTCGTCGGCATGCGCGAGGTGATTGCCGCGCTCGGCATCCACGGAGAATGGCCGCTGGTTGCCGCCTTCGTGATTCTGGCCGCTTATACCTATTCGAGCGGACTGCGCGCGCCCGCGGTCATCGCGATCGTCAAAGACATCATGCTCTACATCATGGTGCTCGCGGCCATCATTATTATTCCGATCAAGCTTGGCGGATATGCACATGTCTTCTCCGCAGCCGGCACAGCGCTCGCACAGAAAAAGCCGCCAGCTTCGATCATCCTGCAGCCTTCGCAGTATCTGAGCTACACGACGCTTGCATTTGGCTCGGCCATCGCCATCGTTCTCTATCCACACACGGCCACCGGCGTGCTCAGCTCATCCAGTGGAACAGTCATCAAACGCAACGCGGCGCTGCTGCCCGCATATAACCTGCTTCTGGCGCTCATTGCGCTGCTCGGCTTCGTCGCGCTTGCGGCGGGAATTCACACGGCAGATACTTCGAGCGCTGTTCCTCTGCTCTTTGTGCAGGAGTTCCCGGAGTGGTTCGCGGGCTTCAGTCTCGCAGCCATCGGCATCGGAGCACTCGTCCCTGCAGCGATCATGTCGATTGCTTCGGCAAACCTGTTTACGCGCAATCTCTACGGGGAATTAATCCACCGCTCGATGACTCCAAAGCAAGAGGCGACCCAGGCCAAGCTCGTCTCCTTATTCATCAAAATCGGGGCGCTCGTGTTTGTGCTTTTTGTTCGCGCACAGTATGCCATCGAGCTCCAGTTGTTGGGAGGCATCTGGATTGGTCAACTCTTCCCATCGGTCGTCTGCGGCCTCTTCACGCGCTGGTTCCACGGGCGGGCTTTGTTCTGCGGATGGATTGTTGGCATGGCAACCGGGACGGGCATGGCGTTGGCGCGCGACCTCAAAAGTTCGATCTACCCGCTTCATGTTGGCGGCCACGTCTGGATGGTGTATGCCGCCATTCCTGCGCTTCTCGCAAACCTGCTGGTCTCGATCGTCGTGACTTTGCTCCTCAATGCTCTTGGGCGCGAACGCGGGCGCGATGCAACACTCGAAGCTGACTACGTGACCGAAGCAGTCTAGACTCGCAAGCTGCTACGATACTGCCGTGACTTCTGTCTCGCCCTTTCCGGTTTTGAACAACACGCAGCATCCGCACGAAAGCTTTGACGCTTCTCGAGATCTGGAAAAGAAGCTGCAGGCCGTCATACGCGGCGAGGTCCGCTTCGATTCCGCCTCCCGCGCGCTCTACGCCGCGGATGCATCGAATTACCGCCAGGTGCCCATCGGCCTTGTCATTCCGCGCGATGCTGATGATGTCAAAGCGGCGATCGCAGCCTGCCGCGAATTCGGCGCGCCAATCTTGGCGCGCGGCGGGGGCACCAGTCTTTCCGGGCAATGCTGCAACGTGGCCGTCGTGCTCGATTTTTCGAAGTACATGCGCTCGATAGAGTGGCTCGATCCGGAAAAGAAGCTCGCGTATGTCCAGCCGGGGATTGTTCTCGACCGTGTTCGCGAAGCCGCAGAAGAGCACCATCTCACCTTTGCGCCCGACCCGGCCACCCACAGCCGCTGTACATTGGGCGGCATGATCGGCAACAACTCCTGCGGCGTCCACGCGCTGATGGGCGGAAAGACCGTCGACAACATACATTCGCTAGACGTCACACTTTACGACGGAACGCGCCTGACCGTAGGTGCAACAAGAGAAGAAGAGCTGAGCGCGATTATCGCCGCTGGTGGACGTCGCGGCGAAATCTACGCGGGACTGCGGCGCATCCGCGATCAATATGCTGATCTCGTGCGTCAGCGCTTTCCGCGCATCCCACGCCGCGTTTCCGGATACAACCTCGATGAGCTGTTGCCGGAGAGCGGCTTTCACGTTGCACGTGCGCTGGTCGGCAGCGAAGGCACCTGCGCGACTGTCCTTGGAGCAACGCTGCATTTGAAGGACAGCCCGCCGCATCGGCGGCTGGTTGGCCTCGGGTTTGTCGATCCTTTCATTGCTGCGGACCATGTGCCTTTGGTGCTTGAGTACAAACCGATTGGCCTCGAAGGTTTTGACGGAATGCTCGTCGACTTCATGAAGCGCAAGGAACTCGCCGTCGACGACGTTGTTCTTCTTCCCGAAGGGCGCGGACATCTCCTCGTCGAGTTCGGCGGATGGTCGCCGGAAGACGCAGACGCGCAGGTCGAACGATTTCTGCAGGCCATAACGCAGACGCCCGCAATTGTTCGCAGTTACAGCAGCGCAGAAGCACCGCGTGTATGGCATGTTCGCGAGTCGGCGCTCGGCTCGACCGTCTTCATTCCGGGTGAGCCACACGGATGGGAAGGATGGGAAGACGCAGGAGTTCCTCCTGCAAAACTCGGCTCCTATCTGCGCGAAATTTTCAAGCTGATGAGCGAGTTCGAATACCGCAGTCCTATGTACGGGCATTTCGGTGAGGGCTGCGTGCATATGCGCATCAACTTTGATCTCGAAAGCGAGTTGGGCATCCGAAAATTCCGCGCATTTCTCGACCTCGCCACGGATATCGTCATCGCGCATGGCGGTTCCATTTCCGGTGAACATGGCGATGGGCAGGCACGCGCAGCGCTTCTGCCAAAGATGTTCGGTCCTGAGTTGATGCAGGCCTTTCGTGAATTCAAGGCGCTGTGGGACCCGCTGAACAAAATGAACCCGGGCAAGCTCGTTGATCCGGTGAACGTTTATGAGCCGCACGAGAACCTGCGCTTGGGCGCAGGCTATCAGTCAGCGAAGGTAGACACATACTTTCAATTCCCCGATGACAAGGGATCTTTCGCCGAGGCCACGCTGCGTTGCGTTGGTGTAGGCGCCTGCCGCAAGAAAAGTCCCGGCACAATGTGCCCCAGCTATATGGCCACGCAGGAGGAGCGGCATTCGACGCGTGGCCGCGCGCATCTTTTGTGGGAGTTGCTGGAACGGGATGTGCTCGACCGCGACTGGGGAAACGAAGAGGTGCGCGAGGCGCTCGACCTGTGCCTCTCCTGCAAGGCGTGCAAGCGTGAATGCCCGGTCAACGTGGACGTTGCCACGTACAAGGCTGAATTCCTCGCGCATTATCACGAGAAGCATCGTCATCATCTGCGCGACTATGCCTTCGGTTTCATGGATCGCTGGGCAAGTCTCGCGTCTATGATTCCCGGTGTCAGTACGCGCCTTGCCAACCTGTCGCTTCAAGTTCCCGGTCTCGCATCCTTGGTCAAACAAACGCTTGGAGTCGCGCCGCAGCGGAAGCTTCCGCGATTCGCCGCCCGCAGCTATCAGAGCCAGCTATCCACAGCTGAACCAGCGCAGACGCAGGTATTGCTCTGGCCCGATACCTGGAATAATTACTACCATCCGCATGTGCTGGAGTCAGCGCGCCAAGTGCTAACCGATGCGGGATTTCCCCCATACACTCCAAGGCAGCATGTCTGCTGCGGCCGCCCGCTGTATGACTTCGGATTTTTGAAAGAAGCGCGCACCTATCTCGAAAAAATTCTGCACGAGTTCGCGCCGCAGATCGACGCCGGAACAGCATTTGTATTTCTCGAACCCAGCTGCGCGAGTGTCTTTCGCGATGAACTGCTAAATTTCTTTCCGACAGATATGCGGGCGAAGCGGCTCAGCGATCAGACACTGCTGCTCAGCCAATTCCTCACCAAAAGAGCCGCCGGATACAAGCCTCCATCGCTCGCCGGTCAGCGTATCGTGCTGCACGGGCACTGCCATCACAAGTCGCTGATGAAGATGAATGATGAATTTGCAATTCTCGCGGCAACCGGCGCGCAGGTTGAATTGCTCGACTCGGGTTGCTGCGGCATGGCCGGTCCCTTCGGCTTTGAGAAGGAAAAGTACGAGGTATCGCAAACACTCGGCGAACGCGTATTGTTGCCGGCTGTTCGAGACGCAGCGCCAGATACGCTGCTGGTCTCAGACGGCTTCAGCTGCCGCGAGCAGATTGCTCAAAACACGAACCGGCGCGCTCTGCACTTTGCCGAGGTGATCAGTAATCTCCCTCGACAACATTCCTAAGCGGTTCGCCATTGGCGAATCTCTTCACCTGCTCCGCCACCAGGTCAAAGGCACGCGACATGTAGAGCGGGCTCGATCCGCCAACATGAGGCGTGAGCAGCAGATTGGGCGCGCTCCACAGTGGGTGGCCCTCCGGGAGCGGTTCCGGATCTGTAACATCGAGCGCAGCGCGAATGCGTTTTTCCATGAGAGCCTTCACCAGAGCATCGGTTTCGACAACCGGCCCTCGCGCTGCGTTGACCAGTAACGCGCCCTGTTTCATGCGCGCGATCGCGTCGGCATCGATCAGGTGGTGCGTCTCCGGCGTGAGCGGCACGATCAGTACAACCACATCGGCGGCCGGCAATAGATCGGAGAGCCTGGTCACGGGTTCCACTCCCGGCTTTGCCGTGCGCGCCACACGAATGAAATTCACTCCAAACGGCGTCAGGCGCTCTTCAATCGACTTGCCAATTGAACCATACCCGACGATCATGACCGTCTTGGCTGCCAGTTCTTCAATCAATGCTGGCGGATAGCTGTGCTTGTCAGTCTTGTAAATAGACCGGTAGTTGTCTTCTGCTGCCTCGCGCGAAATCCACTTGCCGGCCCGCTGCAGGTCAAAATAAAAAGGCAGGAATTTCGTCGAAGCCAGGATCGCCGATACCGTCCACTCGGAGGTCGCCACGTTGTGCGCGCCCTGCGCATCGCACAAGACTGCTCCGGGAGGCACAAGTGCTCGCACCCAATCGACGCCTGCCTGAAGCGACTGCACAACCTTCACGCCGCGAAGATAAGGCGCAACAGGCTGGGCGTCCTTTAAAAAGAGCGGAGCAGTCCAGAAATCAATCTCAATGGGAGAGGACGGCGCTTTCGGCAACACCAGAACATCGACATCTGTGGGCAGTTTCGCCAGTAAGGACTCGTCAGTCCAGTGCGGCACTCCGACTTTCACCATGCAAACATCGCTCCCTGATCTATGGTCGGTCTTTCTCTCATGCTAACCGAGCGGGGAACGAAGAGTTATTGTTTCTGGCGGAAGATGGCATTGTTCACATCCGGCCAGAATTCCTTGACCACAAACGTTAATCCATCCAGGCTCACGTTCGTAAGCCAGTGCTGCCCGATCTTCGTCCACGTCCGCTCACTGCCTGGATAGTAGAGGCTGGAGATCGCAGATGCGGAGCCGGCGCCCATAATCTCCGAGGCGTTGAACGTCTCATTGCCGGAGTCCGTGCGAGTAATAAAGACGCGGGAGAAAGAATACGCAGTCCGCTTGACGAGGCCGCCGCGGCCCAGCGTGTAATAACGCGAGTCCTGCCTCAGCATGGTGGGAAAAATGAATTCGACGTTATAGTTCTCGACGGCCTGATCGGCAAGAGTGTGCCAGTAATAGCGACCATACCCTGCCGCGCCCTGACCAAATTCAGGATACGAATTCTCTGCTTGTGCGACGCCAGCCAGCATTCCAGCGAAGATGAGCGCAGAATAATCGAAGCTGTCGAGCGTTGTCGTCTGGAACTTGTCTTTTAGTGACTGAGGGGGAAGCTTCTCGTCGACCGATACAGAGCGAAAATTCGGCACAATGCCAAGAATGCGCTTCGTCTGTTTCCCCTGCAGGCTGGTGGAATCCGTGCCAGCCAGATCCTGCGCGCCGCCGTTCTGGTCTGAGGCTTGTTGCATGAATGCGGCATCTGGCGCATCAGGAATGTCATCAGTGGATGAAACAGATTGCGAATGTGCTACGGCCGTCGAAGTGAATACTAAAAGGGCGAAAACAATACATCCAGACAAAAAACTGCGTAGGTACATAGTGCTTTAGACGGCGAAGATTGACAACGGGGTGCATAGAAAAACCAATCAGATTCGCCAACCCTCTCACTTAAGGAATTTTGCCAAGGCTTCAACACCCGCTTCAATCGCGGTCTTCGGTACCGAATATCCAAATCGCACATGGCCTTCACCCTGCGCTCCAAAGACTACGCCGGGAATCGTCGCGACATGCGCTTTCTCCAGCAAAATCGCAGCTGCCTTGCGGCTATCTTTGTGGATTTTGCCAACTTTGGGCAGGGCGTAGAAGGCCCCTTGCGGCACCTCACATTCGAGCCCAAGCGCATTCAGCGCGTTCACCAGCAGATCACGCCGTTCGCGGTATTCTTCTCTGCGCTGGTCGATGAAAATCTGCGGTGTGGCCAGAGCTTCAAGCGCCGCCCACTGCGACGGCGTGGAAACACCGTTCACCGAGTAGAGAACCAGTTTGCGCAGCCCGGTGATAAATGGCTCCTTGGCCACGACGTAACCAACGCGCCATCCGGTCATTCCATAGCTCTTCGAAAACGTGTAGGTCGAGATCGTTCTTTCCGCCATCCCGGGCAACGATGCGATCGACACATGATCGCCTTCGTATACGAGGTCTTCATAAGCCTCATCGGCAATCACAATGAGGTTATGTTTCCTGGCAAACGCCGCAACCTCTTCTGCTTCTTCTCGGGAAAACACTACGCCGGAAGGATTCTGAGGCGTGTTGTAGTAGATCGCCTTGGTGTGCGCGGTAGAAAACTGCTCCAGAGCCTGAGTTACCCCGTTGCGCCGCGCACTCGCTGTTGGAACAAGCAGGGGGCGCGCCTGGGCACCCGTTACCATGTCGCGGATCGGTGTCCAGTAAGGCGAAAACAGCAACATGTCATCGCCCGGATCGAGCACCGCCTGAAACGCAGCGTAGAGCGCGTGCGCGCCTCCTGCGGTAATCAACACATCGTCGAACGTCACATCGAGATGATTGCGAGTCCTCAGCTTCTCGACCAAAGCCTCGCGCAGGGGAACGATCCCTGACGACGGCGCATACTTCGTCTTGTTTTCCACAAGAGCACGGACCATGGCATATTTGATGGGCTCCGGCGTTTCAAAAAAAGGTTCGCCGCCATGGAATGCGTGTACAACTTCGCCGGCGCTCCGCAGCTCGATGACCTTATTGCGAATCTGAACGATGTCAGAAAAACCGACTTCATCCAGGCGCTTGGCCAAACGCAAAGCAGCCTTTTTTGTGACCATCTCAGGTACTCTCCACGAGGAAATCTGCTGGCGGGGTGCAACTTGGAGCAGCGCCAAACTCTCTAGCTTATCCGAATCCGGTTCGATACGAGTGCTTTTCCGGAACCGCGGCTTGAAAATGGTATGCTGCGACCTATGCGCCGCTCCGCCGTCTGGTTCCTGATTGCAGTGCTGTGGCTTGTGATTGCCATTGTGGCGGCACTACGTCAAGGCTGGCAGCGAGCGTGGCTACAGGCGCTCATCGCAATTCTGTTTCTTGCTCTTGCCTTGTACTCCCGCCGCAAAGAGGGAATCAGGTAGCCAGCGCCCCCGTATAGATCGCCATCCCCGCAACGGCATCGACTCCCATTTTCTCCAGCGCATCGATTTCCGCCTGTTCACGAATTCCGCCAGCCACAATCAATTGCCGATCTGTCAGCCCGCGCAGCTCTCGCGCCACTTCCAGCGGAAAGCCCTGCATCGTTCCTTCCGTATCTATATGCGTGTACAAGAAGGCTCCGCAAAACGGATTAAGAGCCGCAATCGCCTCCTGTGGAGTGAGTCCGGCTTGCTCCTTCCATCCTTTGACCGCGACCTGTCCCTTTTTTGTATCGATACTTGCTACAAATCCGGCTGCCCCAATCTCCGACTGAATCTGCTCAGCGAGGACGATATTCACCGCGCCCACGCCCTCACTGCTGTCAAAAAGAGCCGAGCCAAAAATCACACGACGCGCACCAGCGGTCAGTATCTGCCTGGCGCGTTCCACCGTTGCAATGCCTCCTCCAACCTGGCAAGGCAACCGGCTGGCGATCTTCTCGATCAAAGCGGCGTTGTCTCCCTGGCGCATCGCCGCGTCGAGATCGATAAGTTGCACCATGGGATAGGAGCTGAAGCGCTCAATCCAGTATTCGAAATCGTCGAAGGCAAGCTTCAGCTTTTCGCCCTGAACGAGCTGCACAATGCGGCCCCCCATCAGATCAATCGAAGGAATCAGCACGGCAGCCTCACCGGAACGCCTCGTTTCGCAATCTCTTCCTTGAGAGAGCGCACATCGGCGATTCCGAAATGAAAGATGCTCGCCGCCAATGCCGCATCAGCTTTTCCTGCTGTGAGCACGTCCGCGAAATGGTCAGCAGTTCCCGCGCCGCCGGAGGCAATGACCGGAATGTGCACCGCTTCACTCACGCGTGCTGTCAGTTCGCAATCAAAGCCCGCCCGCGTACCATCAGCGTCCATCGAGGTAAGCAATATCTCTCCCGCTCCGCGCGATTCCGCTTCCTTTGCCCAGTCCAGCGCCGTGCGCCCCGTCGGCTTACGGCCACCACTTACAAACACTTCAGCGTCTGTGATTGGATCGTCAGTTAACCTCGCACGGCGCGCATCGATCGCGACGATCACAGCCTGTGCTCCGAAGCGACTGCCAATCTCGTCGATAAGCTCCGGTCTCGCAATCGCCGCCGAGTTGATGCTGACCTTGTCCGCACCGGCGTCGAAAATCGCGGCCGCATCATCGACAGTACGAATGCCGCCGCCTACAGTGAAGGGAACAAAAATCTGCCTGGCAGTTCGCTCGACCGTGTCGATGAGTGTTCCGCGCCCCTCGTGCGTTGCCGCGATGTCGAGCAGAACAATTTCATCGGTACCTGCTTCTGCATGACGGCGCGCCAGTTCCGCCGGATCCCCCGCATCGACAATATCCACAAACTGTACGCCCTTCACCACGCGGCCAGCGTTGACATCGAGGCAGGCGATGATCCGTTTCGTCAGCATCCTTGAAGCCTCACAAAATTCGCGAGAATTCGCAGACCAACAGACCCGGACTTCTCGGGATGGAACTGCACACCCACGACGTTGTCGCGTTCTACGGCTGCTGTAAATGGCAAATCGTATTCTGTAACCGCCACGGTGTCATGAATGACCGGAGCGCGATACGAGTGCGTAAAGTAGACAAAGTCGCCACTCGCAACCCCTTGCAGCAGGCGTGATTCCTTGACCTGAATCGAGTTCCATCCAACGTGCGGCACCTTCAGCCCGTCACCGAATCGCTCACACCGTCCGGGGAACGCTTTGAAGCCGGCAGTGTCCGGCGCCTCCGTGCTGCCCTCGAATAGCCACTGCAGCCCAACGCAGATGCCAAGAAATGGAATCCCTGCTGCAACGCGCTCTTCAATCGCCTTCTTCAATCCACGCTCTTCAAGAAAGGCAGTAGCAGAGAAATGTCCAACACCCGGAAGCACTAATTTCTCAGCTTGCATGACAACACTCGGATCCGAAGTAGCTAACGCGTCCGCCCCAACCGCGTGCAGCGCCTTCATCACCGAAGTGAGATTGCCGGCCTTGTAATCAATCACCGCAATCACAATAGCCCCTTCGTGCTGGGCAGCATCTCGCCCAATTGCTGATCGCGCATGCAGGCAAAGCGCAACGCGCGCGCGAAGGCCTTGAAGAGTGCTTCGACCTTGTGATGATTCGAACGTCCATACATCGTCTTCAAATGAACGTTAGCGCGAGCGCCACGCGCGAAGCCCTCAAAGAAATCATCAACAAGCTCCGATTGCAAATCGCCGACGAGCCGTGTCTTCACCTTCGTATCAATGACTGATGACACGCGCCCGCTCAGGTCGATAGCGGCGATGCCGAGCGTCTCATCCATCGTCATCAGAAAGTATCCCGCGCGCATAATGCCTTTCTTGTCGCCGAGAGCGCGGTGGAAGGCCTCGCCCAGCGCGATGCCCACATCCTCGACCGTGTGGTGCTGGTCTACGTCCAGGTCGCCCTCGCAGGTGAGATCAAGGTCGAATGCCCCGTGGCGCGTGAACAACTCCAGCATGTGATCGAGGAAGCGAATGCCGGTGCTGACCTTGTACTTCCCGCTGCCTTCAATCGTGAGCCGCAAGGCGATCTGCGTCTCCGCCGTCTTGCGGTCAATCGCAGCCGTCCGCTTGCGGGCCGTGCTCTTAGTCTTCATCCGGTCTCCATTCGATCTCCGCCAGTGACTCTTCCAGCGCCTGAATTCCTGCGGCCGTATGCTCCAGCGTTCCGATAGTGATACGCACGCAGCCATCGCATCCGGGATCATTCGAGCGATCGCGCACCAGTACCCCACGCCGACGCATTGCGCTGACAAATTCCTTGTGTTTCGCGCCAATCTTCACCAGAAGAAAATTAGCCTCCGACGGCCAATAGAAAACCCCCAGGCGGCGCAATGCCGCGGCGAACAAATCGCGCCCCTGCAGCACCTCATCTACATACCATTGCAAATAGACTTCATCATCGAGGGCCGCAGGAAGGCATGCCAGAGCGAGGCCATTCACGCTGTAAGGAGAGATGACACGCCGCATCCAGCGCATTTGCGATTCATGGGCCGCCAGCATGCCCAGGCGAAGTCCGGCCAAACCATAAGCCTTTGAGAAAGTCCGCGTCACAACCAGATTCGGTGCGCTCTCAATCAGGTCAAGAACTGTGTGGCCGTAAAAGTGATAGTAAGCCTCATCCACCAGGACCATCGCGTGGGGAGCGCGCTCGATCACCTTCACAATCGATTCGCGAGACACCGCGCGCCCTGTGGGACTATTCGGATTCGCAATGGCAATCAGCTTTGTCGATGGCGTGATCTTCTTCAAAAGACCTTCCAGCGGGAAAGAGAAGTCCCCATCAGCCTGCACGCAGACTACTTTCGCCTCCGTAGACGAGCCATATACCTCATACATGGAATACGTCGGCACGGGCAGCAGAAACTCATCGCCCGTGTCGAGAAATGTATGGCAGAGAACGTGGATCGCTTCATCGACGCCATTCGTCACCAAAACCTGAGCAGCATTCACTCCCAGATGTGCGGCCACCATCCGCTCGACAGGTTCCCGCTCAGGATACTTTGTGAGATCG
>Ga0206827_1038_pt1 | contig 32695 bp, 24 predicted proteins | sample Alteio_BWOrgCont_77_FD_152852 | JGI IMG/M metagenome (GOLD analysis project Ga0206827, IMG submission 152852) | Enriched cells from forest soil in Barre Woods Harvard Forest LTER site, Petersham, Massachusetts, United States -... | ecosystem: Environmental > Terrestrial > Soil > Temperate forest >...
ACCTATAAATAATATGATGACCAACCTGCTTGATAAATTTGTGCAACTGAAAGGATGATTACTAAGATCTAAGTCAAGGCTGGAGTTTTTGGTGTTGCCAAGCATCGTGCTTAAGGTCATAGCGCAAGCGATCATGAAAGCGGCTTTGTTGTCCATGCCAAAACTCAATAGTATCTATGGTAATTTGATATGCATGCCAGTGCGCAGGCTTCATGATTGCTTCAGACTCCTTAGCCATTTTTGACACCTTCTCTCTTAAGTCATTCTCATCGGTCATAGGCGCGCTTTGCCGAGAAAGAACTGCTACTGCCTGAGATTCGCGCATCCTATTTTTAAAAATGTCTTCAGCAATATGCTCGGGCGTAAGAGAAACCTGGCCACTGAAATTAATCTGCTGCATGGTTTCGCGCCACCACAGTGTCCCAGCCGCTACGGGGTTAGCTTCTATATCTTTGCCCTTTTGGCTCACCTCACTGCTGGCAAAAATCACGCCCGTATCATTCACGGTTTTTAATAACACAACCCGACTTGAAGGCTTACTAATGTCTTTCATAGTTGATAATACCAAAGCCCGAGGCTCAATAATTTTCAAGCTATCCGCTTGCTCAAGCCACCTTTGCAGCAAATGCAGCGGATTCTCAGGTGGATTCTCAAAACCCGAATTAACAAGATTTGAATTTCCAGTAAGTGTAGTTGTTTCCATGATTTTTCTATTTATAATATAAGATTACGTACCATGCGCAATATTACGAGGATCATATATAGGGATATAGGGTTTAGCAATCATGAAAATTATCGAGACAGACAGATTAATCTTACGTACCTGGAAAGATGAAGATGCCGATGCGTTATGGCACATAAATCAAGATTCCAAGGTAACTGAGTTTTTGCTTGGGAGTATGACTATGGAAAAAGTAAAAGAATTTATACAGGTTTGTAATGAGAGCTTTGAAGCAGAACAATTTTGTTTTTTTGCAACTGAAGTTAAAGCAACCTCTGACTTGATTGGTTTCATAGGCCTTAACAGAATTAAATGGGAAGCTCACTTTACGCCAGCTATTGAAATTGCCTGGAGATTGGGGTCTCAATATTGGAACAAGGGTTACGCCCAAGAAGGAGCTAAAGCTGTATTGGATTATGGGTTTAACAAAATAGGCCTATGTGAAATCGTTTCATTCACCATCCCAGATAACGCCCGATCTGTTAGGGTGATGGAAAAAATCGGTATGCGACGAGATTTACAAGGTGACTTTATTAACCCACAAAGGATAGGTCATCCTGTTGTCAAACCCAGTGTACTATATAAGAAAGCTAGTGCTTCTTAACTCTTATGAAGTATTACAGTAAAGACACTTCCCACACCAAGCTTGCTACGCACCAGGATCTTGCCACCATGGAGCACTGCTACCCTTTTGGCATAAGCGAGCCCAATCCCATAACCTATAGTCTTCTTTTGTTCTTTATTGCTTATACGAATGAACTTTTTGAAAATCTTGGAAATATTGTCTTCAGCAATGCCAATACCAGTATCGATAAAGTCGATAGCAACCTGATTTGAATACCGGCTATAGGCGCGAATAATAATTTCACCACCTTGTTTGTTATATTTGGCAGCATTGGCTGCTAAGTTTTGAATGAGCTGACCGATCATGATTTCATCGCCCACAATTTTTAGACCAGGCTCAACTTCGATTTTAATCTTAACATCCTTTTCTTTAGCATGATGCCTTATCATGCTTACATTCCACTCAATGGCCTGCTTAAGATCAATCTCTTTATTCTCCAACTTTTTGCGGGCTTCCTGGAATTGAAACATGCGTAGGAAAAAATTAAGCTGATTGTTTTGATGAATTGCAGTCTTGAAAATCATATTAGTATATTCTTTGGCATCATTATCTTTTGAGTCTTTAAATTTCTTATTTAACAGCTGAGCAAACCCCATAATACTTGAGATCGGATTGGTAAGTTCATGGCTTAAAAATGACATATTGCTTTTGATGAAAGAATTCGCATTCTGCAGCTCTTGATTGATTTTCGAAAGCTGGGTTTGTTTGTTACGCAAGTCTTTGGTAACAGAATCAATTTTTTCAAGCTGGTTACCTAGGAGTCGCAATTCACGCTGCTGGTATTTGGGTATACTTATAGGTTGTCCTTTTGAAATTGCATCAGCGGCTTTACCAAAAACCAGCAACGGTCTAATCACCTGATACCCCATAAATAGCATTACAGATGCAATAATTATTCCAACTCCGAGATAAGTTAAAATTCTCGGCAATAATTCATTACGGAGCTGTCTGTGGTGGATTTTTCTATCCTGCCCTACAAGAATAAGAAAAGGATACTTCTCTGAGTGAGCCGCATATATAAAATCAAATTTACCCAGTGAGAGTATTCTATGCATCTTTTGCATAGTGTTACCTGACGAGTATTGTTCAAGCCAGCTAGGAAGCTTTTCTTTCATAGCAAATATTTCAGCTTCAGAAGAAGTAATGATGTTCTGTTTATTGTCAATCACGATAAAGCTTGCAGAATCACGGGCTACCTTTAACAAACGGGCAGTTATTTTTTCAATGCTAATTCCGGCTGCCAGATACCAACTGAGCTTATGAGTTTTTTGATCGGGGATTGAAATTCCCGAAGGCAGCACGTAATCTCCGCTAAGCATCGCTATGTCTGGTTTAGAGAATTTAATTTTCCAAAATTGATTTTGCGCTTCCAGAATCCACTGCCGCCGCTCTATTTCATATTTTATAGGCTCGATTCTCATCCCATTGATACTTTCTGCCACCACCTTTAGATCTGGTGAAATGAGGGTAAACATATTCCAGCTAAAAGCTTCATCATTGAAGTTACTCCGATGAGTCATAATCACATCAGAAATATTTTTTAGACTCTGGTCGGGATCTGAAGTGATCTTATTGCCAATGAACTGCAATATATGTTCTATATACATAATGCGCTCATCAAAGAACATTTGAATTTTCTGTGCTTCCTGATAAAGCAGTTTATGCCGTTCCTGTTCAAAAGTTTGGAGCGTTTGGAAAATGAGGAAAATAGACGATATTACTATTATTGTTAAAACGGCTGCCGTGAAGTATAAGTACTCCTGTACAAGCGAAAAACGTCCCCTTCTTATATGTTTCCAGATAGGCATTAACTCTTATAATCCCGTATTATTAATAAGTGGTTTGAGCGGATAAATTATAGTTTTAGCACACTATTAATATAGTAGGGAATAAAAAGTTTTTCTGTTTTTTGAGTTCCTATAATATTTCATTCAAAATGAAGCTGCAGCCTAGCCCAGAATGCATCAAAATAAAAAGAATCCTGGTATTAACTGCTTCTCCAAAAAATGCAATATATTAAAAGCAGTTCCCCCTATAACACTTGACAGTTTAACAATTGCCTTGTTATAAGCTGTGTAAATCTTATCAAGGAGTTACAATGCCTACACCTACACAAATACATAACAATAAATACATGACCAAACAAGAGCGTGCTATTAATTGCTTCGATAGATTAAAAACTAAAAGCAACCTTGGTGAACTCTGCAATAAAGCGAGCGCAGCTAAGATCGCGACAACTGCTGATCTGAGTAATATAGGATTTGCTAGCATGGATGGATTTAATTTAAATAGCTATAATGAATATTGCGAATATGAATTTAAAGAAAATGGTATTGTACCTTGCAATACACTACCAAAACCTGCACCAATTCCTGTGCATGTGGCTACTGATCAACAACCTGCTTATGTTCCGGTTTCATCTGAGGCAATTGCTGTTCAAGCCGAGCCTGCAAAAGCGGAAACTGCATCTACCACTGTTCAAGCTGATGCTCTGGCTGAGGATGCAAAAGAAGCTGCAGCTACTGAGGAAAAAGTTGTTGCTCAAGTAGAGGCTGCTAAAGTGGAAGCTGCAGCTACTGAGGAAAAAGTTGTTGCTCAAGTAGAGACTGCTAAAGTGGAAGCTGCATCTACTGAAGAGAAAGTTGTTGCTCAGGTTGAGAATGCTGAGCCTGCAAAAGTGGAAGCTGCATCTACTGAAGAGAAAGTAGCTGCTCCGGCTGAGAATGCTGAACCTGTTGCTAGCGTACAAAATGATACACTTGAAACTACAGAACTTCATTCACAAAACCATTCTCTTGGTTCTGAGCATGCCGATCTCTAAATAAAGAATTTAAAACGATAGCAAAAACCTGTTATGCTCAGCAATGAGTGCAACAGGTTTTTTTTGTGTGAAAGAAGGCAATATAATTATACAGGTAAAGGTTATCCCTCAGGGGAAGTTTAACCGCGTTGAATCCATTGCATTAGACGACAAGGGTAGCCTGCAACTTAAGGTGAGGGTTACCGCCCCACCAAACGATGGCAAAGCCAATGCTGCGGTTTTGAAGTTGTTGAGCGAGCATTTCCATATTGCCAAATCCTGCTTCACCATTACTTCCGGAATGACTTCACGCCGAAAAACCATAGCAGTTAGCGGCACATCTCGAGAGCACCTTTTGAAAAACGTACAGATGAATTTGTTCTGATCATTACTTACTTGAGCGAATTCCATCTTGTCCTCTGCGCACTTATGTGGGAAAATAGGGCATTATCAAATCAATTGAATGACATGAACATTTTTAATGCTGTAAGAGAGACTGTTATAAAATGCATCGCAGAGGTTTACCCTGAGGTCAAAGATACATCTGCTGTTGCTGTGGAACTACCCAAAGATGTTGCTCACGGCGATGTCGCAACCAATGCAGCACTCATTCTTAAAGCGCAACTTGGCGGAAACCCTAGTGAAATAGCCACTATTCTTGCACAACGACTTTCGCAAGAACCCACTTTTAAAAAAGTTGCAACTGCAGGCCCCGGCTTTATCAATATCACCCTTGATGAGAAAATTTGGGATGACCTGATTAAATCTGTGGTCAGCGAAGGAATTCACTACGGTGACAATAATCTAGGCCACGGCACTAAGGTAAATATAGAATATGTTTCAGTCAATCCAACTGGGGTTTTGCATGTTGGTCATGCTCGAGCAATATACGGAGATGTCCTAGCACGGTTGCTGAAAAAATGCGGATACAATGTTACTAAAGAATATTACGTTAATGATGCCGGCGGACAGATCAACGTGCTTAGCGCTTCAGCTTTTGTGCGTTATAAACAAGCCTTGGGCATGGACGATCAAGTGGCGGAAGGCATGTACCCAGGCGACTATCTCATACCTGTGGGAAAAACTCTGGCCGATAAATACGGTGATAAGTTACTCCATATGCCTGAAGCCGAACGCTACGAAATCGTAAGTGAATTCACTGTCTCTAGCATGATGGAATTAATCAAAGCAGACTTGAAGGAAGCTGGCATTGAGCACGAAGTCTTCACCTCAGAAAAAAATGATATACTAAAAAAGAATAAAATCGAGCAAGCTTTACAGTTGTTAGAAAGCAAAGGCCTGATTTACCAAGGAGTATTGGAGCCACCTAAAGGCAAGCTCCCCGACGACTGGGAGCCTCGTGAGCAAACCCTTTTCCGAGCAACTCAATTTGGCGATGATGTTGACCGGCCTATCCGGAAATCCGATGGCAGCCACACTTATTTTGCCGCAGACATTGCTTACCACCTGGATAAAATTCAGCGCGGGTTTAACGACATGGTGCTCGTGCTTGGGGCGGATCATGGCGGCTATGTCAAGCGTATGAAAGCTGTTGTCGCAGCACTAAGCGACGGCAAAGCTACGATTGATATAAAGATTATACAACTGGTTAATTTATTTAAAGATAACAAGCCTTTTAAAATGTCAAAACGTGCAGGAACTTATATTACTGTACATGATGTTATCGAAGAAGTGGGTAAAGACGTGCTGCGTTTTGTTATGCTCAGCCGGAAAAATGATACCGTTTTTGATTTCCACTTCGACAAAGTGCTTGAGCAATCTAAAGACAATCCGGTTTTTTACGTACAGTATGCACATGCCCGAGCATGTTCGGTTTTGAGAATGGGGAAAGAACAAAATATAGAGCCAAGCGCAAATCACCTGTCATCGCTCTCGCATGAAGCTGATCTTGCGTTGATCAAAAAGATGGCCCAGTACCCTAAAATTATTGAGTCGGCAGCCCTTACTCATGAGCCCCATCGCATCACTTACTATTTGACTGAGCTTGCCAATGAATTCCATTCCTATTGGTCAAAAGGCAACGACAATGAGGACTTGCGTTTTATTGTTGCCGGCAATGCCGCGCTTTCTTCAGCCCGCCTTTATTTAGCCCAGGCCATAGCTGCTACTATTTCATCTGGCTTAGATATAATTGGGGTGAAAGCAGTGGAGCGGATGTAGGATTAATTTTGCCTAAGTTTGGCTCAAATTTTATCGGCATATTATCAGCAATTTATCGGCATCCATATGTTTTTTATTATGCCGATAAAACAAGTTGTCTTTACACAACTAATGCGTATTACTGGTTTTCTTATAGATCATCACTAAAAGAAAATGCGTTATCAAAAGCACCGTTAATTTCCTCAATCAAATTATATTTGCAATGATTTGCAATCTCCTCACCTATTTTACCAGTCTTATCTTTAATAGTAATCATATTGCTATTGTCAGGGGACAAACTTACATGCTTTTTCAATTCATTGAAATGGTGTAGTAGCGAATCATACCCATGTTTATTTAGTTGAGATATAAGAATATCTTTTTTATCACGAAACCCGGATAGTAAAATATTATGCCTAGTAGAATCAATTATTTGTAACTCAATCTTATTATGATCATTCAAAAATTCCGTTATATAAACTTCATCTGGAATTATTTTACCTATAGTTTTTTTAACGAGAGATGGGAGATTATTATCTATTTTCTCCTTATATTTATAAAACTCTCTTAATTGTTGAGCCACTCCTGGGAAAAACTCTCCGCTAATTGTGGTATAATCAATTATAGTATTTGGTGGAGTTAACTTTTTACATACTTGAGGATCACCTACGGCAAGGTTCTCAAACTCACCAACTCCAGACATTAGGTCATAAGACAGTTTTACATCCTTCCTTTCTACTATTACCTTAATGAGAGATGCTAATGATTTATGTTGATCTAAAAACTGTTGGTAGGTGTTTAAAGTTTGCGGACAACCTTTTGATTTTTCAGCGCCTTGTGACATATTTTTACTCCTTTTGGCGATTAAATTAATATATTTCAATATTTTACTAATAAACATATTATATACTAATAAATGAACTTTATCAAGAAAAATAAGCTTAAAAGCCTCACTAATCTTCCTAAGATTTCTTGATTTGTTATCTCAAAATAAAGATGTTAGTATCCTAAAACATTAATCTGTTTAGGTAAAATCTTCTGGCCCAAGACTCACAGCCCTCGGCGCACTCCCTAGTGCCTGAAATATCTAAGTGGTATCTGGTGCTGGCAATCGCTTGCATCGTTGCTATAGTGGCGCATTTGCTAATAAAAGTAATGCCAATAGCTGAACCTACCAGAACTTTAATGGCCAATAGCGTATTATGGGCGGCAATTCTTGTAGGGGGAATACCTGTAACCATTCAGATATTTCTTAATATATTTAAGGGTGAATTCGGGGTTGATGTCCTAGCAACTATATCGGTAGTAACTGCATGCATTCTTGGCGAGTATCTGGCAGCTACACTGGTGATTTTAATGCTTACTGGAGGGCAAGCGCTGGAGTCTTATGCGATGCGAAAGGCTTCCTCAGTCCTGCTCGCCCTGGCAAACCGCATGCCAGCTATTGCTCATAAAAAAGTCGATGATTATATGAGTGATATTGCGATTACCGATATTCAAATCGGCGACCAAATTGTAATCTATCCCCATGAAATCAGTCCAGTAGATGGCACAGTGATCGATGGACATAGCTCAATGGATGAGGCGTACCTTACAGGAGAGCCTTACCTTATATCAAAGGCCCCGGGTTCGCAGGTTTTATCTGGAACTATCAACGGCGATTCTGTACTAGTAGTACAAGCTGATAAATTACCATCAGATTCCCGGTATGCGAGAATCATGAAAGTTATGGAAGAAGCTGAACAAAGGCGGCCGAAACTACGGCGAATCTCCGACCAGCTTGGAGCCTTTTTTGCGCCGGTTTCATTTATGCTGGCACTGGCCACTTGGGCTTACACTGGCGACCCCGTAAGATTCCTCGCAGTGCTTATTGTTGCTACCCCATGCCCGCTTCTCATCGCTATCCCAATCACTATCATCAGCGCCATTTCTATTTCAGCAAGACGTGGAATTATCATCAAGGACCCTACAGTTCTTGAACGTTTACCCACCTGCCGAGTGGCAATATTTGATAAGACCGGCACCCTTACCTATGGGCAACCAGAAGTAACCGAAATTCTACCTGCTAAAGGCTTTAGCGCCTCTAAAGTCCTGCAGCAGGCAGCCAGCATAGAACGCTATTCAAAGCATCCTCTTGCGCTTTCCATAATTAAGGAAGCAGAAAAAACCGGCTTATTCTTATTGGATGCAGAACGTGTTTCAGAAATTCCTGGGAGAGGCTTAGAAGGAGTAGTTGCAAAAGATACCATCCATATTACCCATCGTAAAAGCCTTCTCAAAACCGACCCATCAGCTTCAAAATACCTCCCTCCTATTGCTGATGGTCTCGAATGTTTAGTGATGGTCAATAATACCTATGCTGCTACCTTTCGCTTTCGCGATCAGCCCCGCGAAGAAGGTAAGTTCTTTATCGGGCATTTAGCTCCATCACACAGCTTTAAAAAAGTTATGCTGGTATCCGGCGACCGTGAGTCTGAAGTGAGTTACCTGGCATCTCTTCTCGGCATTACTGAAACGTACTCCTCTCAATTGCCTGAGCAAAAGCTCGAGATTGTGCGCGCTGAGACTTTAAAGTCACCAACCCTTTTTATGGGAGACGGCATCAATGATGCTCCTGCGCTTGCGGCTGCCACAGTCGGTATCGCCTTTGGGCAGCATACTGCAGTTGCTTCGGAGTCCGCAGGGGTTGTTATCCTCGAGAGCAGCCTTATCAAGGTAGATGAACTTATTCACATCAGCGGCAATATGCGAAAAATAGCGCTGCAAAGCGCAATCGGCGGAATGATGCTTAGCATTATCGGCATGATGTTTGCAGCAGCTGGCCTGCTCCCTCCGGTAGCTGGCGCACTGATGCAGGAGTTAATCGACGTTGTCGCAATTATGAACGCCCTGCGCCTAGTTTGGCAGAAAGATGTTGTCACCGATATGCATAAGTAATGCTAAGTCCCTTTTTTATTGCTACTTCATCCACAGCTATACACCATTCGAGCATCTGGCTAAAGGCCAGTTTGCATCGTTGCGAACCCCGAAGGGGTGTGGCAAACCAGTCTGACCGTTTGAGAAACATTAATAATTTTTATTCCAACCTCGCAACTGGATCACCACGTCGCTTACGCTCCTCGTGACGACGCAATGTGCGGTATATTTCCAACTAATATAATGTCTTATTAATGTGGTTGCCTGGCTTAAAGCGGATATCATCTAGATCTACATTTAGTCAAAGATATTAGAACTCAGATAACTAAATGCGCTGATTCATGTTGTGATAAGTACTTATCCATTTCAGGAACTACGTATTCAATAAAATAATCATGCATAGGATGGAAAACCTCTTCCAAATCCTGAGGTATTCCCATCGCTAAGGCTTCTGGATAGCTAACAATAAACTCTGAATGCTCATCAGTTTTATTATAATACTCCAAGTCGTATGTACCTAAAAATATCCCGATATGATCTTTTGTAGCCAATGAGCTAGACGAGCTTTTGTCGTCCCACCCTCCTTTTATTACGCTTCCTATATCATGATTAACATGTTCAATATCCTTTTCAAATCTGCTTAAGAGCTTTATTGGGAACCCAATTAGCGCACTAAAAGCAATCAACTCTAATTCGGAATTTATTTTATTTCTTACAAATTGGCCTAGTTCCCATGAGTCTGAAAATTCATTTGTTGCTATAGTCTCATTGAACCAATATTGGTGGATATTTACCAAAGTGTTTGATATTGCTTCTTCATAAGCAGCTTTGGCATCTGTACTATTAGAAAAATAAGGGTTAAAATAATTATTGAAAACTATCCTCATGGCATGATGTGATAGTTCGTGGGTAAGAGTTAATTTGAATTGTTGATCAAGGTAATTTTTTGCTACAACAGTATAGGCTATTCTATTACAGTAAGGAGAATATGCATACCCTGCAGTTCCGCTAACCCCTTCAGTATGCTCAACACCTTTCACTACAGTGTTGTTTATTCCATTATCCGGAGGGCATGAATACCATTCATTATCTTCAATATCCATTACATTACCAGGAACGAGCAAATAATTTTTAGCTTCTAAGAATTCTAAGGCAGCAATTTTGAATATTTTACTAACTATAAAATCCTGAGGTATAGCGCTTAACAACTCCATTATCTTGTCTTTCTCAACGGGATTGGCGTCCCGTGTTAACTTTAAATAAAAAGGAATCAGGTATGATTCAAACATATAGGATGCAGAGTATTCAAATGGACTTTCTTCTGCAACAAATGTGCGACTACCTATCCATTCAAGACAACTGTGTGGCTTATTTGGGTCTTCTATAACTACTAGTGGGTTTTGATCAAAACTTGGCAATTTAGCTATTTGCATCTGAATTGCATCTATTTTATTATTTTGCATCATTTTATATTTAAATTTAAATAATTCTTCCGCACATCTTATATTATTAAGATATTTATGTCAAACTTTAACTTGCCCCAACCCAACTTTCAGTTATAATTGCGAGACAAGCCTTAAAGGCTTGGATTTAATTATATTAAATGGAAACAAACATGGATTTAACTCCACCTCAAGCAGTGATATTTGATTGGGATAATACTCTGGTAGATACCTGGCCTCTAATAATGAAGTGCATGAACAATACCCTAGAACATTTTGGATTAGAAGCATGGCCCCTTGAAGATATAAAAATCAAAATTCACAAGTCACTCAGGGAGTGGTTCCCGGAATTATTCGGCGATAGATGGGAGGAAGCCCGCGATATATATTATGATAGTTATTTGGTTAAATATGCTGATCACCAACTAGTGCCATTGCCCGGCGCCATAGAGACTTTGGAATTATGCAAGAATAACAATCTACCAATGATGATAGTAAGCAATAAGCGCAGTCCAACTTTGCGACATGAATTGGACAAATTGGGTTTAGGCCATTATTTCATTTCGGTCGTCGGAGCCGCAGATGCAGTTAAAGATAAGCCCGACCCGGCACCTGTTCTGCTCGCCATGAAACCATGTGGGATAGCACTGGGGCAACACGTATGGTTCATAGGCGATACCATTAGCGATATTGAGTGCGCGCACAACACCAACTCTCTGCCTATACTTTATGGAGATAACAAAATAGATAAAGCTCAGTTAAACCATATACAAGTGGCTAATCACCAAGAGCTTATGTCCTTGTTTAATTCTCAATTAAATCAGTAGGGATAGTGAGAGCTCCTTGTCGGACTATTTTAAAATCGTCACTGCGGCAATCAACTATCGTCGATGGAACAGGGTTAAAAGCCCCATCTTGCTTGCTGGCAATCGCATAACGCACCTGCTGTTCAAACTCCGATATCATGCCATAAAGCGTATCACTGGTTGCGCTGCCGGAAATATTAGCGCTGGTTCCGACTAAAGGTACCTGGGTTTTATGGAGCAGCTGCTGAAAGAACTTGTGCTGGGGAACCCTAAGCGCAATACTACCTTCGTTATGTAAGGCAACCTTGGAAATAGTCGCACTTGGCTTCAATGGCAAAATCAACGTTAACGCACCTGGCCAAAACTTCTCCGCCAAACGCTTTGCATTAGCACTAAAGACGGCAAACTGCTCTGCATGCTCGATGTCCCTTACAAGAATAGGTAATGGCAAATCCCCTGACCTTTTTTTAGCAAAGTAAACCTTAGCAACTGCATCATCATCGGTCGCATTAGCTGTCAGCGCATAAATGGTATCCGTAGGCGCGATAACCAGTTCACCCGCAAGAATTGCCCGAGCAACTAAATCAAGGTCAGCATCTTTTTCTAACAGCAGTTCCAACGTCATGGTTTTTAAGTAGTACCGTGACAATATTTATATTTTTTGCCAGACCCACAAGGACAATTCTCATTACGAGCAATCTTCCCCCAGGTCTGCGGATCTGCAGCATTCCTTTCTTCAGCTGATACATGGGTTTTCATCGGTCTCACTACCCCACCAGATACAGCCGCAGTGCCATCTTCCATTACCAGCGCAGAAGTTGGCGCAGTCTTAACTTCAAACATAGGTCGCTTGGTTTCCGGCAAATTGTCAATCTCTCGGGTAATTTCAAGATGGGCTATCCGCCCTACAGACAGCTCAGCCACATCATCAAGCAACATTCCAAAAAGATTAAAGGCCTCAATCTTATACTCGTTAAGTGGATCTTTCTGTGCGTAGGCACGAAGCCCAATACCAGTTCTCAGGTGATCCAGAGTATGGAGATGCTCTTTCCACAGGTGGTCAAGAGTTAACAAAAGCGTCTGGCGAATAGCTTTTTCAAGCAATTCCTCTCCATATTGAGAGAACTTGTGTTCAAATAATTCGTTGATTGCTTTATTTGCAGTCTCAATAAGCTCTTCATTTGCAATACCTTCGCGACCCGCTAATTCCTTGAAATCAATATGAATGCCAAAAACCCGGAAAAACTCTTTACTTAAGTTATCAGTATCCCATTCCTCAGGAAGGCTATTGAGCGGAATATATGCCTGTATTATATCAGAACTAACTTCTTCAGCCATACTCTGCACAGTTGGTCTTAGCACCTCCTCTTTCATGATAAACTTACGCTGATCATAAATCGCTTTACGCTGATCATTCATAACATCATCAAATCTAAGCAGGCTCTTTCTTATATCATAGTTGCGAGCTTCCACTTTTTGCTGAGCTTTTTCCAGAGATTTACTAATCCATGGGTGGACGATCGCCTCACCCTCTTTAAGACCCAATCGCGAAAGCAATGATTTGATTTTATCAGAACCAAAGATGCGCATAAGATCATCTTCCATCGAAAGGTAGAATTTAGTTTTACCAGGATCTCCCTGTCGGCCTGAGCGCCCCCGCAGCTGGTTATCAATGCGCCTGGATTCATGCCTCTCAGTACCTATAATCAACAAACCTCCAAGCTCGATTACTCTGGCTTTATCTGCTTCTACCTGAGCTTTAACCTCTGCCAACATCTTCGTTTTCTGCTCTTCAGTCGCATCAGGCTTATCCTTAAGTTTTTGCTTAAGAAGCATTTCCGGGTTCCCACCAAGCATAATATCAGTGCCGCGGCCAGCCATATTGGTTGCTATGGTAACTGTTCCAATACGCCCTGCTTGCGCAATGATCTCAGCTTCCTGCTCATGGTACCGGGCATTGAGAACATTGTGTTTAATCTTATGCTTTTTCAGAAGTGAGGCAATATACTCCGATTTCTCTATGCTTACTGTTCCGACTAAAACAGGTTGCCCTATCTCATGGAATTTTTCAATTTCCTGTACTATAGCGTTATATTTCTCTTCAGCGGTAAGATAAATCTCATCATCTTCATCCCTGCGGGTAACTGGAATATTAGTTGGGATAGATACCACTTCAAGCTTGTAAATGTCTGCAAATTCATCGGCTTCAGTCATAGCTGTTCCTGTCATCCCTGCAAGCTTTGGATACATCCGAAAATAATTTTGGAAAGTGACAGAAGCCAGCGTCTGGTTTTCATTTTGTATATTAACCTTTTCCTTAGCTTCCAGCGCCTGATGCAGCCCTTCAGAATACCGGCGGCCATCCATAATGCGTCCGGTGAACTCATCAATAATCATAACTTTGCCTTCTTTGATGATGTAATCAACATCACGCTTAAAGAGTTGATGGGCTTTTAGTGCCTGGTTGACATGGTGAACTACAGTCATGTTCTCATAGTCAAATAGCCCATTATCTGGGGCGATTATTCCTTCTTTCTTCAGAAGCTGTTCAACGGTTTCATTACCTTTGTCGGTAATGAATGCGGTACGCGCTTTCTCATCGACTTCATAATCATCATTAGCAAGTAGTGGAATGATCTTATCAATTTTAAAGTACATTTCCGAGCTATCTTCAGCAGGTCCGGAGATTATCAGCGGAGTGCGGGCTTCATCTATAAGGATGCTATCGACTTCATCGACAATGCCATAGTGAAACTCGCGTTGCACCATATGTTCAGTATGGTATTTCAGGTTATCACGCAGGTAGTCAAAGCCAAATTCATTATTAGTACCATAGGTAATATCCGCATTATATGCGGCCTGCTTGTCCTCTTCCCGAACATCATGGGTAACACAGCCTACTGACATGCCTAAGAAATTGTAGATTTGCCCCATCCACTTAGCATCGCGTTTTACCAGGTAATCGTTAACTGTAATCACATGCGCACCTTTGCCCTGCAAGGCATTAAGGTATATCGGTAGGGTCGCTGCCAGAGTTTTACCTTCACCGGTTTTCATCTCTGCAATCATACCGCGATGCATTATGATACCACCAACAAGCTGTACGTCAAAATGCCGCATCTTAAGTGTGCGTTTAGAAGCCTCGCGCACCACTGCAAAAGCTTCAGGCAAAAGGGAATCCAGAGTTGCCCCAGCAGCAAGCCTTTGCTTGAATTCAGCGGTTTTACCAGCCAGCTCCTCATCACTTAGCTTTTCAAGCTCAGGTTCATAACCATTGATCTTATCGATAATTGGCTGCAGAGACTTGACTATACGCTCATTTGAGGTGCCAAAAATCTTTCTTAAAAGGTATGAAAACATCAGTAAACTCTAGTATTTGCAATCTAAGGTTATAGCCTTTTTATCTGGATTTCGCAAGCATATACTTACAAATCTCAGCAGTTGTCAAAAAGACCGCATCCCGCACCGAATCACACATCTTTATTGTATTATTAACTTTATGTTAATTAATTCAGAATATTATTAAATAATGATATAAATATGTGATATTATGCCAGAAACATTAACAAGAGATGAGGCTTTAAAAAGCATAGGTCACTTCTTTGGCGACTTAGGAGGCAACGGCCCCGAAAGAAGGGGGTTTATAGTATCAATGCTGGCCGGTGTTTATACAAGCACTTTTTCCGAAGGTAGCCTGAAAGTTAGCTTGTCAAGTTTAGCTTCCACAGCTGTTGAAGCTGCGCTAAGCCCAAGGAAATCGGCAAATCTTCCTAAGCTCTTCATAGCATTAAAAGCCTATCCCGATTTGATAACTGATTTAGTAAAAATGCCAGGCTTTTTGGACTTTATAGAACAACTGAGGAAGCATAAAATAACTATCAAAAAAGAGGGGGCACCCCTTCTTGAACGCATCATTAGCAACCCGGCCTTTTTTAAAGACGTGTATACCATAGTAAGCCATCCTAATCCAAAAGAGGCTATTTCTCTATTAAAAAATGACCCTAGAAGTCTAGAAAGCTATGCTCCGCCTGAAAATATACTTAAATTTATAGATCTTATGGCAAACCCGAAAACCGCCGATCTTATAATAAAACTGCTTGGCGAGGCTCAATCTTTTACGGCTTATTCTCAATATTTCAAGGAAATTGAAAGTGTCATCAAGCTTACACTTGAGTTAAAGAAAGCGCAAAAGTCATTAGCTGAATTAGAAAAAGTTGCAATCACTGCACCATCTCCAAATATCTATCAACAAATAGACGAGAAAAATCAAGAGATAAACGCCTTGCAACATAGCATTTATACCACAAAAAAAGGAATTAAACGACTTATTCTTAGTAACCAACGTGACTTAGCAGAGTTAGGCAGCGCTCTGTCTGAATATAGCAATTATTTCACAGATGTTTTAGCACCTCTGGGTAAGCTGGGCGATGCAAGCAAAATAGTTTTGAAAATTATGAATCAGGCAGCCGTAGCAGTTGAGTTAGAAGGCGGAGACATAATTGCAGCATTCCTTGTCCAAATGCTGAGGACAGTTGATGTGGGCTCAAAGCGCGACGCTACTACAGAGCAAATGGCAGATAGAGCTGCTGTTATCGCACTTTTGGGCAATGTAGCTGACTTAAAGGATATACTCTATGCTGAATTAGCTACTGATCCTACTATGTTGAAAAACAGGAAAAAGTTTGCTTTATCCGGGGTAACTTTAGAAAAGCTTGTAACTGCCCTTGAAAGCGTTATCAAGGATAAATCAGGCGCTCTTCATGCTTTAATAGAAAACCAGGAGCTTAGTCCAGTCATATCCATGGCAGTTTTAGATGATAGGGAGGTTGCAGCAGCGATGCACATAGCAAAAGACGCTGGTATCTTCCGTGTAATTGATTCAGGGAGCAGACTGCTTACAAATAAAAGCATATATGGTTTACTTTCAGTTGCACGGCAGCTCAATCAAGTTGGTACAACTCCCAATAGAATTAAAACCGGTTTACTTTTAAAAGCCCTATCAGTTGCTTATTTTGGGGGCAATCTTCATGATTGTTTCAAATTTCAAAGTACCGAGTTGAGCATCGAGCAACAAAATGTACTTCCCGAGTTAGCTGCACTTAGGTCATTAGAACGCTGTGATTTAACTGGGCTTTCATTTGCTGAGCTAACTATAGATAATTTCACAATAATGCACAGTAGTGTAAATTGCGATTTCAGGAATTCTGTAATCACCAATACTTCTTTTGATAATTCAGGAATACATTCTGACTTTACCGGTGCGACAATTAAAAAGTGCAGCTTCGAAGGGGCAATAATTACAGCTGGGTCTCTGGCAACACTTTCCGGCGCGACCATTGATGCAGATAGTTTTAAAAGCCTTATAGCAGCCGCAAGAAGAAGTAAAATTGAGCAGATAATAATCCCAGCAGTAAAAATTACCGGGAATTTAAGTGGCGCTGATCTAACTAATATTAACTTTATTGAGACAGACTTTAGAAATGTTTATTCTATGGAAGGAGCAGATATAGGTAACTGCATTTTTTCTGCCAACTGTTCTTTAAGCGATTCAATAATTAAGGAAATAGATAAACTCTCTAGGAGTCATAGTGTAGACGGCACTCCGATGAAAGTAGTTTTACCCCATCATTTTTTTGCAGAACTTTTGGATGCAGATCTGAGTGGATTGGGCGCAAAACATGAAGCTGACGTTAGATTTGCGTTGCAGTCAACCACAGCAGCATCGGTATTAAATCCTGTAGGTAGAGGCGTTAATACCACTCAGTCTAAAGGTTTAGAAACTGCGAGCAGCGTTATTCTTGATGACTACTCCCGGAGCATTGAAAATGGGAACTTAAATATCGATGCATTCGTTAAGCGAACTTTAAGTACACGCCTGGCAAGTAAGATCGCAGATAACCTTTTTAGCGACGGTAAAGGAAGGCAGGGCGAAGTTCTCGAATTACAGACTAAATTATATGATCACCTTAAAGACTCAAATATAGATTTTAAGAAATTACTCGATGGTAGCGAAGAGAGTGATCGTATAATAGAAACCATTTCAGATGAAGTAAGGGATAAAGCTACTGATCGCACCCTTGCAGGTACAGTTTTATTTACCGGCGGTATCAAATTAAAAATTGACGATTCACAGTTAATTAAGAGCATAATAGAAAATTACGCACCCAAGCTAGTAAAAATGCATGTAACGCCACAGATGCTTGAGCAACATAACTCGCAGTCTTATACCTTTGCAAACAAGGTAAAAGCTGAGGCTCCGAAAATACCATGGCGTTAATAAACTACACCCCATTTGGTGGCAAGGTAAGATTCGAGCTGTTGGCGTTCAAGGTCACTCAACACACGAGGATAAGTGACAATTTCTAATATCCTACCATCAAAAGCTGCTACACTGGCATTGCCTCCGATATTAAAGTTTGAAGGCGAAACAAAAGTAGAGGTGGTAGTTGCAGAAGTCGCAACCTGTGCTCCGTTGACAAAAAGTTTCTGGCCAACCGAACTGCTTATGGTGGCTGTAGCAATTGTGGGCGCGGCAAGGCTAGCAACAGTAACATCAGAGATCGTGCCTCCCGCCATCTTATAGATGCTCATACCTGTAGCGCTGGTACCGATAAGCCGATCGGCATTGGTGGTATTATATGCAGCGCTATCTGCAGCATTTATAATTGCCGCTGCCCGAACAGACGTAGGGAGAAACACCACAACTTCAGTAAAATCAGTGATTGGAAATGCAGTAGTTGCAGAAAGATTTGAGACACTCATCAGAGTATTGCTACCTGAGGAAAATAACAGATACTGATTCCCATTAGTCAAATTAGAAGTGGCGGAGACATAGGTAGGACTCGCAGCACCAGACGCAGCAGAAAAATTGCTGGAACTTTTATCCTGCCATGCCGACACCACATTGCTTGAATTATAGGTCACTGAACAAGGGTCAGCTGCATCAAACCAAATATTACAGCCTACCACTCCGGCCGGACATTGCTGCATATTATGATTTATATCCCAGGAGATGACGTCATCATAGTAACCAGTTACACCAGCCGCATCATCGAACGACCCATCGATAAAAGTTGCATCTGCATTACAGTTCTCACCTTCTTTAAGTGTTGTCTTACAGGCGACATTTAGTACCCCCTGATCATTGTAGGCTCCGGCTTTATTTTTGCCGGCACTAACCAAGACGTAGGTAGCAGTACCGTTGGCATTTAACAAATTGCCATTATCATCGCCTATAAGTAACTTGCCTTGCACCTGGCATTTACTGCTGTTTGCCTGAGTAAACCTGGGATCTATCGCATATATTATTTTATCATCCCAGGCATCTATACCACCCATCAAGCCAAGCCCTAGTGTTGCTGTTGGTACCGCACCAGTCACCACATTTGTTCCACAGTTAATCCCAGTAGAACAAGCGGCAACATTCGAGAAGCAACTAGCGACTTCATTAGCGTATACTGCTGAGCCCTGAGCTGCCGTTGGATCAGCAGGACATGGCAACCTACCGAACTTGAAAAGATAATTAGCCATTGCCTTTTTAACCAGATCTAACTTGGTTTGAGTTACCTTATATGCGCTGATCTCATATTGCGAGTTCAGCGATGTTATGGTTATGCCAAACATAACTGCCGAAATCGCTAATACTATTGCTAGCTCGATTAATGAAAATCCTTGCTGGTGTTCTTTCATGATTTTTTCTTTTAATTCATATAAATTTAAGTTACGGTTATTTTGCACATTTAACAAGACTTCAGTTCACATGCTACATTATCTTTTTCTTGCGGCGCTAGGATTAATATTTGGCAGCTTCATAACAATGCTAAGCTATCGCATGATAAATGGGGGAGGTTATTATGGGCATTCCAAATGTATCAAATGCAACCATTCTCTCAATGCCTTAGACCTTGTACCCTTACTTTCCTATGTTTTCCTAGCAGGCAGATGCAGATATTGCAAAGCAGAGATTTCTCCAAGATATCCCCTTACGGAATTGCTTACTGCATGCGCATTTGCAGGACTTGGAGGGTATTGGCAAGACAAATTTATGTTGATTTTGCTTGCCATAATGACTGTCGCATTAATTACCATGATCGTCATAGATTTTGAGCATATGATAATACCAGATGAAATCCAGCTTGTGCTCGCTATTATTGGGATAATATATGCTTATTATAATGATGTTCCATTGATGATAGTGGTTCTCAAACCCTTGGGGTTACTTGCGATTGCACTCGCGCTTAAGTACGCCTTTTTGTTTTTTATGAAAAAAGATGGATTAGGCCTAGGCGATGTAAAGTTCTTTGCCGTAGCTGGATTATATCTTAACATTACTGCACTATCTGCTTTCTTTTTACTTAGTGGTTTGATTGGATTAGTTATTGCCATTTTTTGGCGCTATTTAAAAAGAGGGAAACTGTTCCCTTTTGGACCAGCGCTTGCATTTACGCTTTATTTATGTGTAGTATTCCCCTCAATAGAAAAAATTACTAACTTTTTGAACTAGCGAATGAAGAATAAACCAATAATTAATTTAAAGATTGGACAAAGCGCGCTCAAGGAAGCACTGAGAATCAGCATCTATCTGGCTGCAATACCTTTTTTATTGATCTCTTACCTCCTCTATACACATCCAGACACTGAGCCGCTGTACTATGCCTGCGCGGCCTTTATTCTTCTTATATTGATTTTTGCCTCGATTTATCCATTTGTGAGGGATATAATGGAACTCACACGGTATTTTAAAAACCTGCTCTACCGTCGCGAAGTTAAAATGCCAATATTCACCTCTTTTGCTGCAGCATCCCAAATGCCAGAGATACTGGGATTGTTGAAAAAATCATGGGAAGAGACCAACGAAGAACTCAGTAAAAAAGTGCTTGAAAGCAAAGTGCTTTTTAATACTATCCCCAATATTCTGCTAACTCTCAATAATAATCTTGTGATTACGAGCGCCAATGACGCCGCCCATAATGCTTTGGGCGCTGCCGTAATAGGCCAAGATTTGGATTACCTTTTGAAAGATAAAAACCTAATCGGTGCAATTAGGCTTGTGATGCATGACAAAATTGGTAAGCAGATTGAAATTACTGTGAATGACGTAATGCACAGGTTTTACCGAGTTAAGATTGAGACTTTTGGCGTCAATCCATATGATATTTTGCAAAATGTTCTCCTCGTTTTCGATGACATAACAGAAGCTAAGCGAGCTGAAACAACTTTTTCCGACTTCGTGGCCAATGCAAGCCATGAGATAAGAACGCCAATCACAAGCATAATTGGAATCTCGGAAACCTTGATGAACGCTGGCTATGATGACAAGGAAGCTTTCGATCATTTTATGCCCATGATCTTCGCCCAGGCATCAAGAATGAAACAACTTATTAATGATTTGCTCAATCTGGCTTCAATAGAAAAACAGTTAACGGTTCCTCCTTCTGATTTGATAGATATAAAAGAGCTTATGGCATTTGTCACCAAGCAACTGGAGTGGGAATTGAGCCAGAATAATATCAAATTGAAAACCGATTTATCTGATACTTTAAGTCCTATAATTGGTGACCGCAACCAGTTGGTGCAAGTGTTTTATAATTTAATTACCAATGCAATTAAGTATGGCAAAGCTAATACAGATATAATTATTAAAGCTTTTGAAACTGAAGTTCCACAGCATGCTGCTTCAGGAATAGAAGAGTTTCACAGGATGCTTATGATTTCCTTTCAAGACTTTGGAGAAGGTATTGAACAAGAAGACATTGAACGTCTGACAGAGAGATTTTTCCGCGTCGATAAATCGCGCTCTAAGAAGATTGGCGGCACAGGGCTGGGACTTTCTATTGTAAAGCAAATTTTAATCAGACATAATGGCTTTCTTGATATAAAAAGCAAAGCTAAAGAGGGCAGTACTTTCACAGTTTACCTGCCAATATATGAACATTTCAATGAATTGACTCATGAGAAACTCTAAACTTAACATCAGAACTATTTTGTATTCTCATGAGTTTTTAATATTTATTGCTTACTTTACGTTTGCTACAATAATAGCGCATCCTTTGCTTTCTGATCCCGATGTGGGCTGGCATTTAAAAGCCGGCGAATACATACTTAGCCATCACGAAATTCCCTTTTATGACCCATGGTCTTTTACATCCCAGCAACGCTGGTATAATATTTCCTGGCTTTGGGATGTCATTTGCGACCTGCTCTACAAAAAATTTGACTTGAATGGATTGGCAATCATCAACCATTTGTTGTATGCAGGAACCTTAGCTTTTGCTTACAGCGCTCTTTTGGCTCCATTGAAAGCAAGACAGGAAGCCAAACTTTTTGCATTAATAGTAGCCGGTTACTGCTTTTGGGAAGCCATGTATTTACGACCTCATATCCTCACTTTCTTTTTAACTATATTATGTCTTTATTGCGTGAAAAACTCAGCTCAGGACAAAGGGATAAAGTTGATTTGGCAGTTCCCTCTCATGATCTTGTTTTGGGTAAATATGCATGGCGGTTTCATCATAGGATTTACCATAGTAGGTGCTTTTGCCTTACAGGAGCTTGTTAATAAAAATTATTATTATAGCCGAAATTTAGTGATAGCAGGTATGACAGGAGCCATTGTCACTCTGTTTAATCCCATCGGGATCTATATCTTTCCAGGGATCCTCAGAACCCTGCACAGTATAATTACTAGCAGCATTGCAGAATGGCAGCCCTTTACATTTGGCTCTACATATGGCTACACGCTTTTTGTTATGATTTTAATAACGATTACCAATATAAAGAACACCCACATATCCAAAGCTGAAAAGCTGTTATTTTACTTTTGGCTCTTCTCTGGACTTATCTCAACACGATCTATGATCATTGCTGTAATCGTTGGCATGCCTATGATGACTCAGTGGATCAGCGATTTAATGGCCGGTTATAAGCCAATGACCCGGATGCCAACTATTTATAGAGTCCTTTTGGTTATTTTGTGTATCGTAAGCCTGACTGAATATAGAATTTACGTCCAGAATATTTTAAGAATCACTCCTTCCGATTCTGTCCCTCAAGAGGAAATTCTTTTTATTAAAGAAAACTATCGTGGCCTAAACTTCTATAATGATTATAATTCAGGTGGTTACCTTGTATTTTATGCAGGTGATGCAATAAAGCTATTTATCGATGGGCGCGCTGGTACTGCTTATCCAGAAGAAGTTCTTAGACATGTAATTGATTTTAATAATGCAAATCCAGACTGGACAAAAGCCTTTGAATTGTATAAAATAGACGGTGTACTGTTGCCTAAAAGAACTTTGGCAAGATTTGATGTTGCTCTTTATTTTAAAGACTGGAAAGTTGCACACGTTGGCAAATCTTATTCCGTATTAGTCAGACCGGAATTTTTTAGAGGAGGCAAAAATGAAAATAAGGAAACTAATTACTCTTTCGATTAGCGCTTCGATATTGGCGTTTCATAGCTCATGCGCATTTGCTAATGTCAATTGCGATCCATCCGCTCTAACCTATGATCATCAGGCATGTGCACGAAAGCCTGATGTTTTCACTCTCTATGCAAATAATGACGTTATAGAAACCCCAAGGGACGAAGCAACCAATGCAACAAGTGAAAAGAAACTAGCTCAGCCTGCTTCTAAGAAAAAAGACCTATCCAAATCACTTGATGAAAAATTGAAAAAGCTTGATATGTCTCGTCGATCTCGTAAAAAAGAAGACCTTGGACTGCACGTGACTGGAGATAAGAATGGCGGTTCTTCAAACCTTAACAATCGCGGCATGGAAACTCAGGTAGAAAAATCCAATAAAGTCCAGGGAGAACCTGTGTTACTCTCTCCAACCAAGGAAAGAAAGAAAGCCTTTGTCGGTGTTAGAGTACCAATCGAAACTAATAAAAGGAAGTCATAGAAATGTTTATCCAAACCCAAGATACTCCCAATCCTCAAACCCTCAAGTTTTCGCCAGGAATTCCCGTACTCAGCTCTGGTACGAAAAATTTTGTTGAAGGAGACAGTTTAACCCCTTCACCACTCGCACAGGTGATTTTTAAAGTAAAGGGGGTAAAAGGCGTATTTTTTGGCAGCGATTTTATCACTGTGACCAAAGCAGAAAATGATGATTGGGAATACTTAAAGCCCCAGGTGCTAGCAGCCATTATGGATCATTTCCTCTCCGGAATGCCTGTGCTACACGATATGCCTGCTGAAACCACTGCACAAAAGGGCGGCGATGATATCACCAACCAGATCATCGATTTAATCGAAACCCGGGTAAGACCAGCTGTTGCTCAAGACGGTGGCGACATTATCTTTAAGGATTTCCGAGATGGAATCGTTTACCTGGAAATGCATGGCGCTTGCTCAGGTTGCCCAAGTTCCACTATTACTCTTAAAAGCGGAATTGAAAATATGCTAAAGCATTACATCCCAGAAATTCTATCTGTTGAAGCGGTCTAACCAATTCCCATTTTTAAACATTACTTCGTCCAGCCTTCGCTCTGCGAGCTACAGCTTGGCTGCGCGCGAGTCGCTCATGTAGGTTTACTACACATAGCTTCTTACTCCTAGCACTGTTTAATCTGGGAATTGTTTTAAGTAGCAGGTTCAACGTCGACTTTCTCATCTGCCTGAACATACTGATGACCTAAGGTGATAATATCAGCTGATTCAGGCAAGCCTGAAACCCAGAATCCTCCATCATCCTCATCCACAATACTCACCACATTGACCTTGACCTTAGTCTTATCCTCAACGGTTTTAATCACCATTTCCCCATTCATTTCAAGGTTAAGAGTAGATTTCGCCACATAATGCAGCTGATGTTTATCAGGCAGCATGATATTGATCCTTACAGTTTCTTCAGCTAAAATTCTGTTGTCTTTGTTGTCACAATCAGCTTCCAGTCTAAATGACCTTGTAGTTGGATCCGCTGATTTGCTTATGAAATCAATATTACAACTTACCATTTTATCTCTATGAGTCAAAACAGCAGAGGTGCTTTGGCGTACAAGCGCGATATCTTTTTGGGGGATCTGTATAACTACTTTGAGTCTGGATAAATCATAAAACAGAGCAATTTTATCTGCGAATAGTGGGGATACAAAGTCGCCCTTATTCACCTGCAACTTGTCGACATACCCATCAAATGGAGCTACCACTCTGGTTTTACGAAGGTCATCAATCGCTTTCGTATATCCGGCTTCAGCAGCTTCCAATTGCGACTTTGAATCTAAAAATGCACTGGCTGAACTTAACTTTTTATTATATAATGCCCGAGCTGAGGCAAAATTTACCTTCTGCCTATCCAACAATGCTTTAGCCTGTGCCAGGCAATCGCGCAGGGATTTTTCATCTATCATCAAGATAGGATCACCAGCCTTAAGAAATTGACCATCTTTAGCTATGACTTCTGAAATCAGGCCATCAGCCTCGGTTTTGATCGTCACATTTCTTATAGGGTAAGTCGCACCATTAAAACTAAGTGTTACCTGATGCGGCTGGGCAAAGGATTCCATCACCTTCACTTTTAATGCTTGCGTCTGTGACTCAGCTGTTTTGTGATGCCTAGCAAAAATACCCGTGACCATCCACAAGGTGGAAATAACAACTATCGCAATGATAATCTTAACATTAGTGTTTTGCTGGCTATACCATGAAGGCGCATGTTTTGCATAAACTCCTAAAGCGCTCGCTCTCAATTTCGTTTTATAGTTCTCAAACATCAGTTTACAAAGCTCAAATCTTCAATAATAAAATCTGCACGACGATCATCATTAAAGTTCGCCTGCAATGTTCCAAATAAATTCACTCTTTTACCCACAGATCCTCCAATTGATTGCCCTAATTCCGAGTCCTTTGCTTTAAAAAGCATACATTTAAGAGTTGTTCGGATTTCATTATCCGATTTAGCATCAGCCACAATTACCATCATGTGTGCTGCCCCTACTAAACGAACATTCAATATAATCACATCGCACAAGGCAAAACGCGGTTGTAAATTCCCACTCCCAAAGGGCGCAGCGCGATTTATGATTTTTACCAGTTTACCCGTTGCTGCTCCTACAGTTAAGAGCGCATCTATTGAAAACTCTTTTGCTTTCTCAAATAAATGATCAGCGCCATTAAGGGTGTTGATCGCATATTCACTAAAAGCATCGATTTTATCAACAGCTACAGTGAAACCACCTGCCATAGCATGCCCACCACCCTGAAGTAATATGCCAGCTTCTTTAGCACGCGCGAGCATCGATCCAAGATCTATACCATCGATTGAACGAGCAGACCCTTTACCAATATTATCAACTATAGAGATAACCGCAGCTGGCCGGTTATACCGCTCCTTCAACCTGCTGGCTAAAATGCCCAATATTCCCTGATGCCAGTTATTGCCTTTAACAATGAGAATAGGCTTATGGTGAAGTTTATTTTTTTCAATATCTGCAATGGCCTCTTCGAGTATTACCGATTCAATAGCCCGCCTCTCGCTATTTAGCTGATCGAGCCGCAGAGAGATTTGATGGGCAAATACAGGGTCATCAGTTGTAAGCAGATCCGAACCCAAAACCCCTTCACCAACTCTACCACCGGCATTAATCCTTGGCCCAAGGACAAAACCCAAATGATAACTTTGCGGCGTTGCTTCCAGTCTAGATATATTCGCCAACGCGGCTATTCCTAAATTTTTACGCTTACCAATCAGCTTTAACCCCTGACAAACAAAAGCGCGATTAAGTCCCGTAAGGCTCATTACATCACAAACTGTGCCGAGCGCGACCAAATCCAGATATTGAAGTAGATCTATCTCAGCCCCCTCCTTGAACCAGTTCAAACTGCGAAGTTTAGAGCGAATAGCCACTGCTGCAAGGAAGGCGATACCAACTGCAGCGAGTGATTTATTTGGAAAATCTTCATCGAAACGATTTGGGTTTACCACCGCATATGCTTCTGGGAGGGTATTGTTACTTAAATGGTGGTCGAGGATGATGATATCCAGCCCATATTCGGTGGCTTGCTTAACTGGTTCAAATGAAACTATGCCGCAATCGACGGTCACTACTATTGAGTTGCCCTCATCTTTAAGCTTTTTTAGCGCTTCAATATTTGGACCATATCCTTCAATGATACGGTTGGGGATATATACACAAACATCAACGCCCAGGCTAAGAAAAAAACGCCGAAGCAACGCTGTCGAAGTAGCACCATCAACATCATAATCGCCAAATATGGCAATTTTCTCCCGATTTATCACAGCTTGCGCTAGCCGATCTGCAGCCTTAGACATATCTTTAAGCAGGAAAGGATCAGGCATTATATCTTTGATTTTGGGGTTGAGAAACAGGTTAGCTTCTTCAACCGATTTCACCCCTCTATGACAAAGTATTGCAGCAAGGATATCAGGTATATCTAATTTTTGCACTAGTGTGGTTACGAGCCTTTGGTCGACTTCATCGAGTTTCCATTTCAATCCTTTTACTGACTCACCAAAAACACGGCTGCCACTGATTTGTAGTGATTCAGCCAACATCTGCCTATCTCATAGTTATTTATCTATAGTGTATAGATTTAAATACTGCGAGTAAATAGCTTATTAGTTTTTTGTAGAACTCTATCCACAACTTCAGCTTATCTTCGGCCGCGTCTTTGCGTCGCCTTAATGTTCTCAATACCATGATTTTCGACATTGGCATTAAATTTTTTGACGGAGTTTTTTGAATTTTCTTTATGCAGGTGCGGAACCCCTTCACTCACCTGAGGTTTTTTATCGCCTGAGCGTTTGCTTTTATCCTGTCCACTGAATTGTATTGCCATATATACCTCCATATATGCATGCATTTATACTATTTACAGTATTTCACATAAATACTAATGAAAAGTTAATAATTATATTGATTTTCTTAATAATAGAAGGATTTCTGACTCGGTTAGGCCGTAAGAGGGTTTCACCATAATATCCTGAGTTATCCCTGTTGTTAGTTCCTGCGCGCTTACCAGCAACAATCCATCGGCATCGATCTGGAATTTCACTTCAACTTTGGCCTGTCCGGCTGGCAGCGGGGGGATTCCTCTGAGCTCAAAGCGGGCAAGCGACCTGCAATCCCTGACTTTAGCACCTTCGCCCTGAACGACGTGGATGACAATACCGGTCTGGTTTGGTTTTTGCGTAGCAAATTTTTGCGCGCGAGCTGTGGGAATCGATGAGTTACGGGGAATTATACACTCGACAAGTCCATCCCCCACTTCAATACCAAGAGAAAGCGGGATAACATCTATCAATAGGTTATGGCTACCTGACACCAGGGCTTCAGCTTGCAGCGCTGCGCCTACTGCTACTATTTCTTCGGGATTAATGTCGGCTAGGGGCGGCTTCCCGGTCAGGGCCGTAACTTCTTTATGAATTAAAGGCATTCGGGTCGCACCCCCAACAAGAATCACTTCCCTAATGCTAGCAATATCAATATCTGCATCTTTTACCGCACGCTTAAAAGACTTTAGAGTTTCATTTATCAGAGGTTGAGCAAGCTTATCAAGATCCTGCCGGGTAACAGTTAAACCATTGCTCACTACAGAATCTTCCTTGCTTAGACGCTCTTTTAGGCTCCTGAGCTGTAACAACTTCTTAAGTTCAATGGCTTGTCCAGAAAACAAAGACTGGCAGAGCAACCTATCAATATCATCGCCGCCCAAAAGCGCGTTGCCCCCAGTTGCCAAAACCTGGAACACACCTTTTTGCATTGAAAGGATAGAGATGTCAAAAGTACCACCACCAAGGTCATATACCGCATAAACGCCCTCGGGTTGCTTATCGAAACCATAAGCAATCGCGGCTGCTGTCGGCTCACTGATCAGCCTCAGCACTTCAATCCCGGCAAGTCTCGCGGCATCACGAGTTGCATGGCGTGCACTTTCATCAAAATAAGCAGGCACGGTAATCACCGCTTTTGTTACCGCTTGTTTGAGGTGGCTTTCCGCACGCTGCTTTAGGTATTTCAAAATCTCTGCCGAGACTTCAATCGGGGTGACTTTTTTGCCTTCAGTAATAACCCTCGGCATACCCGCAACAACCGCATCAACTTTATAAGTTAAGCTGGCCAGTACATCATCACTCACCTTACCCATCAGTCGCTTAATAGAATTTATGGGATCGAAGCCACTGGCTAGCGCCTGCTCACCTACCAGCACTTTATTGCGCTCATATGCAACCACGGACGGGGTATAGGGTTTACCGCTAAACTGGTCAGGGATAATAGTCACTTGCCCATTTTTAGCATATCCGATGAGGGAGTTAGTGGTTCCCAGATCGATGCCAACTACAATATCACTACTTACAGAACCGATACCTTCAGTCTTGTTGCTTTCACCCGGTTCCTGTATATCATATAAACGCATGTACTCTAGGCAACCACCTTCACAATAAAGTTATTTATCCGGCGCATGAAAGCATTAGGGTCATTAACCGGCTCACCTTCCAATATGCAGGCCTGGTCAAAGATCAGATTTGCTAGATCTTCGGTTTCGGTACCTTCCTTATTAGCGCTTAAGTCTCCTGCAATTTTAACCAGAATTGGATGCTGGGGATTTATTTCCAAAACTTTTGCGGTACTGGATTTCAATTGCTTCTGATCGATGAGATAGCGCTCCATGCGCGCACTCATCCCGCCAAGCGGCACTGCAAGGCATGATGGGCTTTCAACGAGTTTATGCGAAACTCGCACTTCTCGAACACGGTTATCCAGAACTTTCTTTATATATGTGACGAGCTCCTTATCATCCACCTTAGCCTGATTGTCATTTTTCGCCGGCTCCTCCAGTTTCTTAATCGTGTCGAGATCGATATCACTCGCATTCACCGAGCGCATCTCTTTGTTTTTATATCTATTTATGACATTGACCCAGAAGTCATCGACATGATCAGAAAGCAATAGCACTTCGATATCGCGCTTGATAAAGCCCTCAAGCTGCGGGTGATGGCTGAGCGCTTTGAGATTATCTCCGGTTATAAAGAAAATCTGCTCCTGCCCTTCTACCATACGCGCGATATATTCATCAATGCTGATCAAATCATCACCAGACTTAGTGCTATGGAAACGGCAGACTTCGAGCAGTTGTTCTTTTTCTTCCAAAGCGGATTCACATAAACCTTCCTTCATCACTTCACCGAAGTTATCCCAGAATTTTTGATAGTTTTTGCTATCATCTTGCGCGCGAGTTTTAAGCTCTGACAGGATCTTTTTGACAATAGATTTGCGAATTTTATCGACTACCACATTGTGCTGCAAGGTTTCACGGCTGATGTTGAGCGGCAAATCTTCAGAGTCAATTACACCTCGCATAAACCTCAGATATGCAGGGATAATCTTAGCTTCCTCAGTGATGAATATGCGCTTAACATATAGCTTCACCCGACACTTGCGATCAGGATGGAATAAGTCAAAAGGCTTAGAAGAAGGGATATACAAAAGGCTGGTGTATTCAATGTTGCCTTCAACTTTTGTATGCAGCTTCATCCAGGGGGAATCAGGCGCATGGGCTATATGGTGGTAAAATTCGGTATATTGCTCCTCGCTGATTTCGCTTTTAGGGCGCATCCACACTGCCGATGCAGTATTAACCACTTCCGATTTACCGTCTTCATCGGTGAATTCAATCGGGAACGAGATATGGTCGGAATAGGTAGAGATAATGTGACGCAGTCGGAATTTATCCAGATACTCCACATCTTCGCTTTTAAGCTTAATGGTAATAGAGGTTCCGGGTTCAATTTTCTCTTTGTAATCTTCTATAGTGTATTCACCCTTGCCATCTGAATACCATTTATAGGCTTTCTTTTCGCCGGCCTTGCGCGACAGTACGGTGACGTTATCCGCAACCATAAAGGCTGAATAGAAGCCTACCCCAAACTGCCCAATGAGATTGACGTTATCCTTGGTTGTAGCCAGGCTTTCCAGAAACTTCTGCGTACCCGAGCTGGCGATCACACCGAGGTTGTTGATCAGGTCATCGTGGTTCATTCCGATACCGTTATCATTGACGGTGACTGTACCTTCCTTCGCATCCACAATAATCTTAATTTTAGGCTCTTCTGCATTTTGCAGCTTGGCATTATGCAGCGATTCGTACCTAAGCTTATCGCAGGCATCCGATGCATTTGAGATCAGCTCGCGCAGGAAAATATCCTTGTTGGTATAGATCGAGTTGATCATGAGCTGGAGAACTTTTCCGATCTCGGCATCAAATTTTCTTACTTCCTGAGGCATGTTTTATTTATCCACTTAGTTTGCTTATGGATATATATAGTAAAACTTTTCCGCATTTCAAGGGATGGTATCTCAGTGTCCTCTATCTTTATGGGTAACGTCCAGCTTATCTTTTTTAACCGGGTTATTATGGGGTTTAAATTTTTGAGCGCGGGTCACTGGCTCTTCTTTTTTTAAAGCGGTCGATGGCCAATCCACTTCAGGCTCATCACGCTTAATGGGCACATCAATCACCGGTGGCGTTTCAACTTTTACCGGTTGAGCCGAAAGTTTAGCGCCGGTAAGCTTAGCGGCCATAACCGCCGCTAGCGTTAATGTTGCATGCGACTCAGGAAGGGTAGGCATTGAACCTGCCTGAGCTCCTGAATCGGGCTGCTCTGACGATGAACCTATGTGGAGAGTCACCCTTTCGTTTTCACGAAGCTCAGACCTCTGCTGTGCTTTTGGCTCAACTGCTGAAGGTACAATGGCCTTTGTAGGACTAACTTCGACCTCCTCTTGCATAGAAGGTAATTGCATTGAAGAATCAGGAACAGAAGAAGCACCTGCACTTGGAAAATTCGGCAAAAAATCCATCATGCTCATGACCCGAGAAAATAAGGATTTTTTTGTCGTCATGCTTAACAGCTCAACACTTCCAGTAAGTGTTGCAGCGTCATGCAGATGCTTAGTAAGAAGTGAGTTTCCCAGCATTCCAGATACCGCTGACCTGAGCTTATCATATAGTTGTATGTTGTCTCTTTTCGCTTTCTCGAGCAGATTTACAAATAACTCAGCAAATACCACATAGTCGGTTTCTTTTATAGCTCTAAAAGCTTTCGTCACTGCTAATGGATAAGCTGTCATGTAAGTTAGAACTTTGTCAAAACTTTCTATCTGTTTATTTTCTATTGTTTCCAAAAATGCTATTAGTAAGACAATTGAATCTAACTCTATAAAGGGTAACATTTTGTCAAGCATAGTATGTTGGTTATTTCTTGCTGCCTCTATAAAAGCCGATGCAAGTAGAAATGGAGCTGACTTTAAATAGGGTAGAATTCTTTCAAACATATCTACCTGATTATTTTTTACAGCTCTTGCAAGGGCTTTTCCCAATGCCTCACGCATAATATTCGTCAAATCTCCATGACCTTCAATACCTGCCATAGTAAATGCAGAATAAAACTGCTTATTTAGTATAGTTATTGCAGTCACATCAACTTCAGGATATGCAAGTAAGACAGATACCACCTCAGCATGATTGTTAATGACAGCTGCCATTAACGCGGTATAACCCTGCTCATCCAAAGCGTTTACCGCGTTGTCAGGCGATGCAAGTATAGCAGTTACCGCTGCGACATCGCCTTTTGCTGCAGCAAGCATTAATGGTGTTTTTCCCGGAGCCGGACTATTAATATAGTCCGATAAGGCGCGGATCTCAGGAAGTTCTGTAACATTAAATTTTTCCAACTCTTGCATAACAGCATAACGATCTAAACGCCAGCGCTCTGCTTCTTGTTCAGTTATTTGTGGCAATTTGCTGGGATCAATTTTGGGCTCGAATTCACGGTTATATTCAACGATGAATTTAGAGCGTTTAAACTCAAGATACTGCGCTATATCAATGGGCGAAGTTAACTCATGATTGCGGTCTTTAAATCGTACTGTATGCTTAAACATTGTACCATCTGGCTTTCGTATGGATATAACCGCAGTTTGCTGTACGTTTAGGGCAAATCGATTTAGAAAATCCTGCAGTATGTTTGCATTGCTACTTAGCCCTTGGAAAGATTCTGTAAACAAAACTATGCCTACTTCTGCCATAGGGAGGTTGCTAGGGGAATGCGCTATAAGCGTTGAGCCAATAGGCAATGCATAAACAGCAGATGCTGCTGCCCCACTAAAGCATGCAAATATTTGAATGCTTAAGGGCTTTCCAGTACTATATACTGCTAATTTTTCCAAAAAAGTGCTAGTGGGCACATCTTCCAAACTAT